>Ga0206911_1001_pt1 | contig 142812 bp, 149 predicted proteins | sample Alteio_BWOrgHeat_74_FD_152956 | JGI IMG/M metagenome (GOLD analysis project Ga0206911, IMG submission 152956) | Enriched cells from forest soil in Barre Woods Harvard Forest LTER site, Petersham, Massachusetts, United States -... | ecosystem: Environmental > Terrestrial > Soil > Temperate forest...
CCAACAACTAGTATCTCTTTACAGAATACAGACTCTAAAACAAACACTGCACAATTTTCTTTTTGTGCACCTGATTCATCCCATGATACAAATTGAACATCTGGTTTTAACATTTTTTTAGGTAAAACTTTTTTATATATTTCTTTGAGTTTCTTATCAATTTCCTTTTCAAATAATTTATTATCTGAATGATTATGATGGGATGGGTTAGTTGAATTTTTACCAGATGTTTTTTTGTATTTAACTTTTAATGTGCCATTAATTACCCATTGATCATCATAATCAAGAGACATATCAATATCTTTACCACAATCGATTTGACATTCATAAGTATTTTCACCTTCGATAGTAAATTTATGTTTTTGGACCATTATGTTTTATTTGTTATTTAAATAATAAGTAATATCATTTTAAAATTATATAAATCAATTTTTTCAATTGATATTCTTTATGTTGTACCATAAAATTGTCTAAGCCTGGTGATTAAGTATGTTACCATCGATTGGAAAAAGTGGCACTCATCGATGTTAACATATTGAATTGCAGGGCTTAGAGATCATATCTTGGAATCATGCAATTCTCTATAAAATATTCTTTTTCATAGAAAAAGAATATTTCATAGAAAATTGCATGATACAAAGATACAACCGATTTGAAAGTGTTACAGTTGACCAATTTTGGATTAATTAATAGAAAAATCTTGTTTTTTAATATATTTTTTTAAATCTTTTTCTTTTACAATACGATTCACATGTCTTACACCACCACAAGTACAACAAACAGTATTGTATTTTGTTGAATTAGATGTACGATTTTTTGTCAAACAGGGGCATCCACCATTTCCCCTACGAGAATTTTTTGTTGCATTTCCATGTTTGTTAACCCCACGTGTTTGGTGTGGCATATATATTATTATACATTTATATTTATATTTGTTATATTCTTTTATTATCAATTTTTAATAACGAACGTAACGAAATTCCTATAGGGGTATTTGTAACTAGATGCACTTTTTATCATTTTTTTATCAAGAAATATCAAATTTTAAATAAAAAATTGACTTTAAAACATATTGTACGTATAATTCTTATTAATATTAATTTATCTTATTTTGGCTGATTTATGGTTTCCTTCTTTAAATTCTTCATTTAAATGTTTGGATTTAGATTCATGGTTCTCTTCTGATTATTTTTCCAATCCAGATTTTAAATCTTCACCTTCTTATCCTACTGTTCATGGTGATCATTATTTGTCCATGTTAAAAGTTCCACTTTTTCCCGATAAGAAACAAAAATTACTTTTACAATTATGGTTCGATGATTTTACTATTATTTGGAATACTACTAATTCATTACTTTCCAAGTCACTTATTAATAAGCATCCAGATGATAACAATTTTAATCCTTCTTTATATTTCGATTTTGATCCAGCTGATCCTAATTCATTTCTTTCTATAAAAAATAATATTATTGATCAGATCAATAAACGCAAGATTCGTGTTAAATTTAAAAAAAATCTTTTAAAATTATTTCAAACTAAATGGACTAATATTCGACTTGCTAATAAAAATAAAAAGTATACCAAAAAAAATTTTTCTGACATGAAAATCGAAAAAGAACAAATTATAAATACTTATCATGAAAAATTTAAAGATGATATGATTCACTTAAATGATGAAAATACTGAAAAATATTTGAATTTTATTTCTTTACGTGACAATCATTTAAAAAAAATTAAAAAAGAGATTTGTCTTAAAAATAAAATTCCTGATCATGTTTTAGCGGAAGCTATCGATCATAATCGTTCCAAATATCAATCAGCTATTTCTAATTTTACTGAAGGTAATATTGATCATTTTCGCATTCGTCCATGGAAACTAAATAGACGTCGCCGTATTTTAATTTTTGAAAAAGATTTTTTTAAAGGAATAATTAAAGAAAAAACTACTTATAATGATGATGAAAATGATAGTCAAACTATGAAAGGTATTAAAGATATTATTCAGGAATTATTCAAAAAATATAAACCATACAAACAAAAGATAGTTAATAAAAAAGATCATAATAAATTAATAATGAATATATTTGATACAATTAAAGAAGAATATACTAATAAAGAAATAGAGGATACAATAAGAAATAAAAAATTAAAGAAGAAATCATTTGCAAAAACATTAAAGACATTTATAAATAGAGAAATTAAAAGAATTAGAAAGGAACAAATGAATTATTATGTAAGATTGTGTCCTAAAACATTAGGAAATATAAGATGTTCGCCGATGATAAATGAAATAGAATCTGTAGATAAGACATCAACAATAATATACGATAAAATAAAGAAATCATATATGTTATTAATTCCAGTTAAGAAAAAGATTAAAGAATTTTTAATAAAAGAAGAAATGTTAGAGAGAACATCTAAAAAATGTGGAGCGGATGGTGGTGTGACGACATTTGTAACAGTTTATGGAGAAGATCAAGTATCACAATTAGGAAAGAATCCCGGAAATATATTAAAAAAATATTATAGGAAGATAGATTATTTAAACGAGAAAAGATGTAAGATGAAAGGAAAAAAATACGATAGAAAGATGATAAAGGCACAAGACAGTATAAAGAATAAAATTGCAGATATGCATTGGAAGATAGCAAGAGAGATGTGCCAGGAATACGATACAATAGTGTTAGGGAAGTTAAGTACCATAAACATAGTATCGAAAGAGAATGATTTGCCGAAGATAGTAAAAAGAATATTAATAAGTTTGTCGCATGGAAACTTCAGAAAGATATTAACATTACAAGGAAAGAAATATGGAAGTGAGATACGAATAGTAAGCGAATGGAAGACGACAATAACATGCCACAGATGTAAAGAGGAGAATGAAGTAGGAAAATCAAGAATATACATATGCGAAGGATGCAACCTAGAGATAGGTAGAGATATAAATGCATCAATAAATTTTTACGTAAAGTAAAGAATATCGGTCGAAGTTTCACAACCGATAAAAAATAAAAAGCAGGCTGGATATTTTAAAATAGATATATTACAAAGTATACCTAAAAAGTATAACTGTATATCAAGAAATATCAACATGCATGAAACGGTATGCTTTATAAAATAACTTCTTCAGAACACACGATATCTTTTTTGCATACTGGACACACAGTTGCTGTTTTCAAACATAGTTTACATATACAAACATGATTACAGTTTCTAATCATTATATTTTTTTTATTCTTTGTACACACAACACACATTTCTGGATTAACCTTTGTAGTTTTTTCCACAAGTTTATTCAACAGATCAACTACAATATTTAAATTGTCTGCCAAACCGTTTTTTGCTAAAAATTTTGTTTTAACTTTCAAACAAAAGGACATTGGATCCAAATCAGTTAAACTGTATAAATTTTCGCGTTTTACTTGTCTCGTTCCATATGTATAATATTTTTCTTCATATTTATTGGTCCATTGGATTTTTTCATCTACAACTTTATAATTAGAAGAAAACCATTGGGTAGCTATCCAATTTTTTTCCTTATCGTATACTAGCTGGATATATCTAGTACTTTTTGTTTTCTTTGTACAATCACCAAATTTATTGCGATATTCATATATCAAATCACACAATTTTTGCAATATATTTTTATCATATAAAATTGCTTTCACAATTAAAAAATGAAAAAAAGTTTTGCCATAATGATAAAAATCAAATCTAGTACCATTTTCAATAATTGTTTTAACTTTATCAATATCAATAATCCTGTTTTTTGGGTGCATTGCTGTTAATAATGTTGCGAAATTCGTTTTTTCTGCTTGTGTTACTTTCTTTGTAGTTGTATCTATATTACCCATTTAATATAATTCAAATATATAAAACATAAATACAATAACATAAAATAAAAAAAAATCAATTTTATTCATTTGGTGAAAAAACATATTTAACATTAAAAGCGAACAAGTTCGTCGAATGTAACGAGATTCACGAAGTGAATGCCTTATAAAATAATCTCTTCAAAAGACACAATATCTTTTTTACACACTGGACAGGCAGTTGATGTCCCTAAACATTCTTTACACATACAAACATGATTACAATTTCTCACAAATATATTCTTTCTATTTTTCTTGCACACAACACATATTTCTGGGGCAATATTACTTTTATTTGTAAGTTTATTCAATAAGTCAATAACAATATTTAAATTATCTTGTAAATTATTTTTTTTTAAAAAATCAATTTTAATTTTTAAACAAAATGACATAGGATCGAGACCATATAAACTATGAGTATTACTTATGGTTTCGTAATAATATTCATAATATGGTTGTCCATATCTATCATCACGTACTATCTTTTTTCTTTCAGTATCCGAATTAGTCCACCATATTGTATAATTTTTTTCTTTCTCATGATAAATCAACTGGATATATTTCCCATAATCCGGTTTTTTGGTACAATCACCAAATTTACTACGATGTTCATATATCAAATCACATAATTTTTTCAACCCATCTCCATTATACAAAATTGCTTCAACAACTAAATAATGATAAAATGTTATCCCATTATAATAAAAATCAAATCCCTTGCTGTTTTCAATAATAGTTTTAATTTCATCAATATTCTTCTTCCTACATGCTGTTAACAATGTTTGAAAATTTGATGATTGTTCAGGTGTTATACTGTTACCCATTTATTAATTGTTATTAATAATTTAATTATGTAGAATACAATAAAATAAAAAATCAACTTTTTAACATAAATTATGGATGTTATAATAATTTCCAATCAGGTTGGTCATAATAATAAAAACTTTTTTTATTTTCCCAAATATGATCATGATAATTATGATATGGCATTTTACCTAATATTTCGACAACACGAATATATTCTTTAGAATGTTTATCCATATCTACATATTTTTTAGAATCCAATATACATTTTTTATCGTCATTGGTTTTATTGAAATTATGTTTGCATTCGAATTTCACTAACTCTGTAAAAACAGAACCACCAATCTTAATACTATCACTAAAATACCTCGCTACTTTCTCTTCATTGCCATCATTCATATGTAATACTCCCAAATTAAAATGTGCTATGGCAATATCTTTATTTTTCATATAATCGATAGGATGTGAAATACTAACAACTTCTTTTGATATAATATTATTGAAATAACTAATTGCGTTTTCTTTATCATTTAACAAATTTTTACATGTATGACCCAATAGTAATTTAATACTATTGCTTCCATTGTCACTGCCAACAAAGTTTTCTAATTTCTCAAGCAATGACAATGTTAATATATCCACAATATCTTGTTTTAAATCTGGATGAGAATCAATTGTATTTTTTAATATTGAAACCAATGGTGAATAATCTGCAGAATTTTGAAATACTATTCCATGAATTAAGTAACTTAATAAAATTTCATATTCACGACTTAATTCTTGTGGTGATGAATATGCTATATCTAAAAACTTTTCCAAATGTACGACAGTCTCTCGATCATTATTAGATGTTATATAATATACTGCCATTTCCATCCGTGCTTCATATATTTCCTTTTGACTTTGTGTTAAATGATTGCATATCGGACCCGGTTCTTCATCAGCTAGTATTTTTTTAATTTTACCAAATAAATTATTACCTTCTTTTGTTTCACTGCTAGCTAATACCACAAGTGGAACACTTGTTATGCACAATTTTTGGGTAAATGTAGGTTTTTTATATGATTGTGGTTGCCTTATAGCTGTTTTCCAATTAATTCGCCTTGGTATCCAATTAGATATATTAATACGCTTGCTAACACAAGATTTCATAACATGTAAAATTCGACGCATGTTTGCATAATATATGCCAATTATAATAAACAACATAATAATTTATTTTTTCAATTTTTCTCTATCCAGAATTAATATACTTTTTCAAATAAAAAGTACATCAATTGAAAAAATTGAATTTAAAAATTAATGGGTTTACATATTAAATTAAGTAAAAAAGTATTGCTTAATGGCAACTTCATTAGATGAAGAAAAACAAACAACAATTAAACCTAATTTAATTGGTTCATTTGCTGATGGTCATTGTTTTAGGCGAGAAGGAGAAAACATATATTTGATTCAATATGGGACACCTGATAAAAAATGGGTAGATGCTGTTTTAAAAAACCTTACAATAGATGAATATATAAAAGGACCCAATGCACCACAATTTTCTATTGTAAAATTTTCAAAATCAAAAAATGAAAAAAATATCATGACGACTATTGGTATGACGCTTACATATAATAATCATAAACAATACAAACGTAATAAATATCGTAAACGTCGGAAAAATACTCATCACATTAGATCATATAGAAAAGCTCGGACTTATATTAAGCGACGTGATAGATTGGATAAACAAAATTTTATTTTCAATTACGAAGAACCTTTTCCTGATAATGGTAATAATATGTTCTGTGATATATGTAATGAATTTTGTGATGAACATAAATCTTTTCCTATATATGATTCAGATTATGATACACATTCAATGTCAGATTTTGATTTATTATAAAATTGAAAAATCAATTAGCAATAAATATTAAATATTCATATGAATATCATACAGATGGGCAATAAGGATTCTACACAATTAACCTTATACATAAATACCAATGATTATAATTCTATTTTGAATAGTACATTGTATAACATGATACAGAATCAAACATATTATAATAAAATAGTTACAATCACAAAAAATAATTATACTGTTGTTTCTATCAAGGGAACTAGTTATAATTTTTCAGAAGTGATTGGTGACGGTTGTATATTAAATAATATTCATTATATGATTGAAACACATTGTTATTTAGGTGATAAGCAACTAAATATTAAATGTGTTCATAATGATGATGATGGAGCAACAAAATGTCATAAGTATTTTGTTGAACAATTGATTACATATGGATGTTTAAAAGATGGTATCTGTTCATGTCCACAGAATGCATGGAAGATGGTTAACACATTAAATAATAAAAAACAATTGCTATAATGAGAATAATAATACAAATTTGCTCATTAGAAAATAATTGTGAATGTTTTTTACACACTTGACATTTATATGTACAATCTTTATCTTTACCTCCACATTTTGCAAGTTGTTTTGGATCAATTGGAGTAATATAATAATTTGTTTCTACCCGTGCAACACAAACACATGATTGACAAGTACAATACAAACAATGTTTATTATCAATGCGTGGCTTGCAATTTAAATTTCTAAAATGCCAACTACATCCTTGACATTGACATTGTTTATAAATTGTTCCATCAGGATTATATTGTGCATAAAATTTTCCAACATCGTGCCATATCCAGTGCGGATTATTTGTAGCCATAATTTCTTTATCATTAATTGTGTATTTTAATGGATCATTTTTTATTTTTTTTAATATTTTACCATCTTCATTGTCATATGCACAATAATGCTCCTGATATTCCTTTCTTAATTTTTCCAATAGGTTTTCTACTTTATCACTAATCATTGGGGTATTTAACAGAATAATATATGTGATCTTATTAGCTAATATACTTTTCATTTTTTTCTGTGCACTTGCATCAAAGTATAAAACATTTGGCGTGTGATTGCATTGGTTAAGAGTTTTAGCACGAGTGATAACATTTGTCATGGAATATCAGTCAATAAAATGTTTACCACATTGCTGTGCCTAAATATTTGTCTTCAATTACAACATCATTATCATATTTAATAGTTCTATATAAATCGCCACGGGCGTCATAAAATTCAGCGAGTCCATGTTTTTTTCCATTTTTCATTTCAACAATATCTGTTCTTTGAATGTGACCCCGATCGCCTTCCATTTTTGCAAATACATAATCAATGTAAATAATTTTTGTTAATTCATTATTCTTATCATATCTGTATTGTTGTTCCTTATTTTTATTTCCAGTTTTATCATAAAATAATTGACTAACTAATTGATTTTTGTCATATGTTTTCAAAACAATATCATTTCCATTCAGATCATATTCATATATGGAATAAGTATCTTCTCTATTTATCCATACTTTTTTCATAATAGTATTTTTATTAAATGTCTGCTCAGTTACTTCTTTATTTACATCAATATAATATTTACCATCTAACTTATTTTTCATTTTATCAAATTGATATAATCGTTTTTCCAATGGCATGTATGGTTTGATATGCCTGTTTTTAGAATAATTATATCCACAAGCAACTGACCCAACGGTAGCTACTGGAACTGTTACCATTAAACTTTTCCACAATAAAGGTTTGGCTTTAAATTTTGTTAGTAAACGGGACAACATTTTTATTTCATCAATTTGTTTATAAAATATGTTAAATGTTTATATTTCATCTTTTTTAAAAAAATTGATGATACAAATATACTGATAAATCCAATACAAATCAATTATATTACTTTGCTTTAAAGGAAAAGTTTTATAATGGCCAGCGTTCTTGTTTCTCCTGCAGTTCCCACAAGTGTTCCTGCTGCAGTTTCCGCAAATGTTCCTTCTGCAGTTCCAGCAGGTGTTCTTCCCGCAAATATTTGTCAACCATTTATTATTTATGCATTGCCATGGTATTTTGCTTTCCCTCAATTGCCACCTGGACCGCCAACAGGTGAAACAGAACGTGCTGATTCAAGTGTCGTACGCACTGAGCACAAACGTCAAACTCCATATACACGACCACCACAAAATCCATTGAATGTTTTGGCAAGTGTATGTCTTAATCCAGGTAATATGGTTGTAACACCAGATACCCGACCATTCGTTCCTCCTGTGCCACCTTCAAAGAAAAAGAAGCCGAAAATAGTGCAAATAAAAAATATAGTTGAACATATTCTTAACAAAATGAAAGTTATGATATCTGCATCAACTGTTCCATCTGGAGCACCTGGTGAAGATGAAACAGTTGTTATGGCATGTAATTTTGGCGTTAAGGTTGGAAAATATACGGCTCTATCCGATGCTAACTTTATGATTCCTCCCGGAACAAAATCAATCATTCCACCAGATTACGAGCTTGGTGATGAAAACGATGAGAAAAAGTTGGTTACTCTTCGCCGAAAAATGTTAAGTATGGCATTATTAGAATTGGCTTCCAACAATACATTAGCTATATATATGGACATGGTTGATGGCATAATTATACGAATTGTTATTGACTATGGACGATTTATAGTGTCGAATTTAAATAAAAATACGAATTATCTAATTGAAGATTATGATAAGCCAATGGAAGCATTGCGCAAAATGTATGTGATGGTACGATTTTAATATTTCTTTATTTAAGTAATTCCTGTATTTTGTCAATATTAACGTTTCTTCATTAAATATTCATTTTAATAAACATTTAATGATATAATCGATATAAATTTATTTTAATTTCAAAACAGCATTATCATATTTGTCTTTATCATACGCAAAATGACCAGATGCCTTTTTAATAACCTTATATCTAAATTTTTTTATTTGTAATTTATCTCTTATTTTCAATGCAACCATTGCATTTTCTGTAAAATTCTCTCCATTTTTTCCTGCATCAACTCGTTTGTTTGCAATTGTTGTATTCTTTATAGCAATTCTCTGTAATCTTGTCATAAAATATTCACATAATTTTTTCAATGCTATTTTTTCAAACATAATACCATTTTTATCTTTTACCCATTTAGTGTTTCGCTTTATTCCATCATTTTCTATTGAATCGATATTATCATTACCATCATCACTATTATTACTATCATTGCCATCATCGCTGTCATTACCGTCATCGCTGTCATTACCGTCATCGCTGTCATTACCGTCATTACTGTCATTACTATCAATAATATTGATTTTATCGCCATTATTGTCTTTCTTATTTTTACCAATCTTTGTGGTATATGTTACAATAACATAATTAGCCCTTTCCGCAAATGATGTGAATCACTCAAAAATCATTTCAGGAATACATCTTTTGTGTCACCGAGAGGACTTCTAAAGAATTCAATTATCTGTAGTACATTTAATAACCCACTAAATGGATCTGCGATGCCCGCACATGATGTAAATCACTCAAAAATCATTTCAGGAATACACCTTTTGTTTCATCAAAAGGACTTCTAAGAATTAAATTGTCTGTAGTACATTTAATAACCCATTAAATGGATCCGTGATGCTCGCAAATGATGTAAATCATTCAAAAATCATTTCAGAAATACACCTTTTGTTTCACTAAAAGGACTTCTAAAAAATTAAATTATCTATAGTACATTTAATAAACAATTCATTATCAACAACTATATAAAATATTGAAAAGTCAACAGCTTGACAACATCATTATTTGTTCCACAATCAAGCAAACCAACTAAATGGCCACTGAAACAAAATCCGAGCTTGATCAATTATTGGAAGCATCCTTCCATTCAGATGTAGCAATTACTAAATTATTGCAAATGATGGTTCCTCACTCAACTGAAAAAATACAAGAAACAGTATTTAAATATTTTGAAAAACATTTAGAAACAAAAAATCCAATCGCTCAATACATGATTGGTCATATGTACTATCATGGTCATCACGTTAAACGAAATTATGCAGAAGCACTAAAATATTTTACATTGAGTGCTGATCAAGGAAATTCATCAGCTGAAATGAACATTGGTGTTATGTATATGTATGGTCAAGGAGTTGTAAAAGATGAAAGGGTAGCTGTAAAATACATTAAAAATAGTGCCGAAAAAGGAAATATTGATGCTATAAACAACATGGCTACCTTTTATGTTAAAGGATGGGGTGACATTAAAGTAGATTATGATAAGGCAATGAATTATTATAAGCTTGCAGATGAAAAAGGAGATTGGAATGCACCGTATTGGATTGGCATTATGCATGCACGCGGATACGGTGTTCCGGTAAATCATCACCATGCTGTTGAAAATTATAAGAGAAGTGCCGAACGTAAACACACTGTATCACAAACATTACTTGGAATCATATATGAAAATGGTCAAGATGTTCCACGTGATGTAGAACAAGCTATTAAATATTATAAAATGGCTGTTGGTAATGATGATGGTAAAACAATAACTCTTTTAACAAAATTATACATGAAAGAAAACCGTCGAGAAGATGCTGAAAAGTTGGTTGCTACATTGCCTGATAATTTGTTACTTAAATGGCAATTGAACAATATTATCAAAGGTATTCGCTACCCGGTTTTCGCCATATTTTAATAAATAAAGTTTATACGGATGTTAATACAACATCATCTTTTAATTGTTGAATTTGTTTATTTGTTTGATTACGCAACTTTATATGTTTTTTACAATATTTAAAAACTGGCATAAGAAATACTCCAAGAAAAGAAATAGAGGTACATATAGTCAATAAAATACAAATTGCAATAAAAATCCAAAATCCTTCAATTCCACGTAATTCATATGAACAATTGGAATGCATGAATGTAGTTTCTTTATAACAATTAATATTATCCGGTTTGAATTGACTAATATAACTATTTTTACAATTAATGACTTGATCCACAGTTCCATTGCATTCAACGGATATATTGCGTAATAAGTAATTTTTTGATTCAAATTGACAACCAATTTCAAATGTGTATGCTGTCTTATTGTTATAATAATAATCACATAGAGGACAGAGAGGTGTTGGATTAGGTGTTGTCCATTCTAGACAACATTTTCCCCCAAGAGAAATTTCGCTTGATTGTCCCATAGAAAGACAACTAATTTGTCCATTTTCATAATTAACAAAATTACAAAGAAATTTATTATCATAATATGTCTCCATAATAACCTCATTTGTTTTCTCAATATCAAAAGTTTGGTTAGTGGTATCAATTAATAAAAATGATAAATATGCAAAAGATACAGCAAAACTCAACAATATAATACTTCCCATTATGTTACATAATTTATCAGTTTTATTCATTTTTATTATTGTTTAATTAAATTTTTATTATATGATTGGTAATAAATAAAAAGATCAATTTTTTTGATTAATGGCTACAACATTTTCTTTAATCAATTTTAAATACAATTGACCTTTATCATTTTTATCAATTATATAATGATCAAGTGTGTATGTTATTTTATATTTATAACCATATCTTCCAAAAGTTATTGGTGGACTATAATATTTTTTAATAATAGTATAATTGAGAGTTGGTATTTTATTGAAAAATTCAATTGCTCTTGTTTGATTTGAACTTCCATCTTGTATATGACGTTTTAACACATATACATTACCACCTTTTTGTAAATCAAAATTAGTTTTTGTATACTGGATACTTATTGATCGATAATCGCGATTAACATTATAGTCATGACATTTTTTCAAAGATTTTTCTTTAGTTTCACTTAGTGTATCACTTGATAGCACAATATATTCAGTATCATATTCTTGTTCCATAGCACTTTGTCCACCACATTCAGTATTATATATCCATGTTTCAATATATTGATTCATTGTATGTGAGCTACCCATTTATATGTTTAATATGTTAATAATATTACACAACTATTTAATTTTTCATTTTTTTATAATTTAATATAAAGGTTGGCATGATAATTGTGGAAAATATGTACCATCTGGATGTTAATAAAAAAATTAATTGCGCAAAACATGATCGGCTAACCAACCAATAAGACTTGCTAATGTGACACTTAATCCGACCAAAAGTTCATCACTAATTGCTAATCCGAATATTTCAAAACCCGGGTAACAAAGTTTAATATATTCTTTGTATGATTTGATTTGAGTATCCGTACTATTAACATATTCACAATTGCCAGTGGCGACATCACTCAGTAATAGAACACGTTGTTGTTTACTAACATGACCGACCTGACATGCTTTCCGGAATGCAACAAAAGCTAAACCTGAATAATGCATACAGTATACCAAAAAAAACCACTGATTTTTAACTATTGATCCATTCTCAATTGTCGCCAGAAATACCAAAATCATACAAATTAATGGTAAACAAAACATTGTCAAAAATACAAGTTGCCACCAATCTTCCATTTGTTTACGTGTTTGTACGTTATGGCGTAATAGATTACACACATGTGCAACATTCACTTTTCCATGATGTAATTGGCGCCATTTAAAAATCTTTTCAATGGCCAAATTACAATCATATAAAAATCGGAAAGTAATAAATATTGGTATCGAAAAGCGAATCGGTGATGTTATCAATAGAATTGTGAAAATTGCTTTACCACTTGATTCTGCATTAGAATCGAATACGGCTGAAATAATCCATACAGCATACAATGATTGTAATAAACACCACCATACACTCGCATAATGCATATAGGAATTCCAGGTTTTGATATTTTGTTGTTTTTGATTTTCAAGTTCTATTTTACCATAATTAATGGCTACCTGTAACTCTTCTAAAAATCCATTTAACATTTGTGAATCTGGAGGTGTTAATGAAGCAACTTCAAGCATCTTACGTTCTCCTTTTTCATCATCAATATTGGGTTCTCCTGGAATTTGACTTAATAAATCACAACGTTTCTCCATTAATTTTTGTTTTCCCCCAACAACTTTCCAATGATACACTATCCATGATAAAAATGGTTCACAGTTAATAATTGTCATAAAAATTAACAAATAAACACTATTGGTTTTTAAATCAGGAACAAGTGACTCCCAATATGCATATGGAACAGAAATCATTAAGATGACACATAGGAAGACAATATAAAACCACCAATATTTTTTACGCGGTGGTAAGTCTACAATATTTTCACTTGATGGTAATGGGTCTGTTGGACAACCGGAAATATGGTAAATTATGTTTTTTCCGTGACCATTTATATCGCCTTGCTGAAGGACATTTTTTAGATAATAAAATTGGTCATCCATCGTTTCCTGATTAAAGAAACGACCTAACATTTCCTCTTGCCCGGACCTTGTTAAAACAGTAGCCATGCTGATAATGAATAATATATTTGACAATTTAATGGGATTATGAAATGGATTTAAATTCAATTTTTCTCCGGTTAATAAAAAATTGAATTATGAACATTCTAATTGGTGTTTACATAATTTTTATAAATCATAATATTTACAATGCGAAAATATCCTAAAGATACTGATGAAGCTGTCGAAAAACGTCTTGCTCGATATTTTCGACCATGTAATGTACGCCACCGTGCTCGTGTAGCAAAAGAAATAACTGCAATGCATAAACGAAATCGATATGTTGTGAAAGCACAAAAGGAACGTGATGAATTTTTGGCATTACAGAAAGAACTTTCTAAATATTCTTGGATAGATATTAAGAATATGAATTGCTAGATGATTTTTTTTATTTGATTGAAAACATATTTTATTAAAATTATGTTTTTAATTTTTTATCATTTTTTTATTAAATTTATGATGTGAATGATTATAGAGAACGATGATTAAATCATATCTTATTTTATTTATGGACCGAGACGAATTGCCCAAATCGTTGGATTGTTAGCAATAGTGACGGTTGGATTGCCGGTAAATTGAATAGCTAAAGTATCATTCGTTGCAATGTTGGTTGTTAATGAAGCACTTACATTACTCGTTGATTCTGAAGAACCATTAACAGATGTATTATATAATATTGATGCATTTTGTATAAAATGAACATTGGATGATGTTGTAGTTCCGACTGCATTCCCTTCTTGTATAACAACACTAAAACCAGCTAAATATACTCCAGGTATCGAAGCTTGTATACTACCAGTACCAGAAAGTGTCCATCCTATTTCTGGTCCCAAAGTTGTGACGGAGGCAGTCATGAGTCCCGTAGTAGTATTAGTTGCATTTGGACCTACTGCAGATACATAACTTGTTATAGGATTAAATCCTGTTGGACCTTGAATACCCTGGGGACCTTGTGGACCTTGTGGACCTTGTGGACCTTGTAATCCTTGAGCTCCGGTAAAACCTGTTGGTCCGATATGACCCGTTTGTCCCGTGTTACCAGTTGATCCAGTACTACCTGTTGGTCCAATATTACCTGTTGGTCCGGTATTACCTGTTGGACCCGTATCACCAGTTGGTCCCGTATCACCAGTTGGTCCAGTATCACCTGTTGGACCTGTTGGTCCCGTATCACCAGTTGGTCCCGTATCACCAGTTGGTCCAGTATCACCTGTTGGACCTGTTGGACCTGTTGGACCTGTTGGACCTGTTGAACCAGTCGGACCTGTTGAACCAGTCGGACCAGTTGGACCTGTGGGACCTAGTGGTCCCGTAAAACCTTGCTGTCCTCGTGGACCTCTTGGACCTGTTGGCCCTCCTGGATCTCCTTTTGCACCGGTATAACCAGTTGGACCCGTTGGACCAGTTGAACCATCACAACCTCTTTTTCCCCTACATCCTTTTTCACCATGTCGGCCAGTAGGACCAGTAGCACCAATAGCACCGGTAGCACCCATTGCGCCACTTGCACCAGTATCACCCATAGCACCTGTATCACCCATACTTCCAGTAGCACCAGTATTTCCCCTCATACCATTTTTACCTAATGGCCCTCTTGGTCCAATGGGACCGTCCCTACCATCTTCACCTGCACACCCACGTCGTCCCCTGGGACCAGTTGGACCCGCAAAACCCATAAAACCCATAGGACCCATTGGACCTATGTCACCTGTAGCACCCATTTGACCTGCTGGACCTGTTGGACCTGTTGGGCATACCGGTCTTATATGTTTATTTTTATCACCGTATATTCGATTTCTATCTGGCATTATATATTATATTATAATAAAAAAAAAACATTTAATTATTGTTTGTATATTTTCCGTTACTTCTCTTTAGAAATGTGCTATATGGTGTAATATATCCATAAATTTCTGAATATTGAACACAACAATTAAGCCCGTTCACATCAACAAGGGAATAATTATTTTCATCATTATTACATTTATTAGTGCGGGTAATGGAATGGCATACATGATGGTCATACGCGTCACCCCTCAAGGCTGAGCCAAACTTGTCAAAGACAAGTTGTGGGTCACTATCTTTAAAATATAAATTATATTCCTTATATTTACATGTGAACATTTTATTATATTCAAATTGTGATTTTTCTGTTATAAAACATTCATATTTTAATCCAACATAATTAACAAACATATGAAATGGTTCGAAAGTAGAAAAATAACTATGATCAACATGAACACCATTATAATAATCAAATAAAATATTAGATTTCATATCGAACATTTTAAAAAGTGTCCATTTTTTGTCTATACTATTAAATGTTTGTTCATAATCTTTACGAGATGTTATTAATCCAATATATTTACGAAAATAGTCCCTATCATAATGATCACACGCATATTGCAAAAACCAATCAAATATTTCATCACCTTCATTATTGATCAATTCTGAAATTTTGTACTGTCTTTCAACATTTTCTGAACCATAAGTTGCAACCACAATACTAATAAAAACAAGAATGGGTAAAAGATATTTCATTGTAACAAATAATATTATTGATAATAATATGGATTTATTTTACAGTTACAATATCAATTTTTTCCCCGGTTAATTTACTTTTTCAAAGAAAAAGTAAATTAATCTCCGGGTAGAAATACGAACTGTTTCCCCGGTTAATTTACTTTTTCAAAGAAAAAGTAAATTAATCTCCGGATAGAAATACGAACTGTTTCCCCGGTTAATTTATAATCTCCGGATAGAAATACGAACTGTTTCCCCGGTTAATTTATAATCTCCGGATAGAAATACGAACTGTTTCCCGGATAGAAATACGAAGTGTTTCCCGATAGATAATATTAAAAGTTGAAATTCATATTCTTTAATAAATAGGATAACAATATTGTTATAGTAATAAAAATGTCAAATATTTCACTTTTTACTGGTTTGCCAATAAATATATGTAAGCTTACAGGTAAACCAAAAGAAATATTTATTCCAAAACCAGAATTTGTGAAAATAATATGTTCAGCAAAATTTCAATTCATTAATTTACAACTAAAAAGAATAATAGATGCAGTAAATTATTTAAATATGAATCCAGATATTTATCGAGTTGAAATATCTTTTGATACACAGGATATCAAAGTAGATAATATTATATTTAAACTTGAACAATTTATTAATCCTCGTGAGTTAATATCATTTGATGGAGTTATTGGTATAGCATCAAAAAAAATATGGAAAAAATGTAATCTCCAGGATCCATTTAAAACATTACAAAAACTATGTAAAGAAAAATACAATTATTACATGATGATGGATTATGAAGACAATCTGTCACACATACGAGTATATCGCTATAATAAAAAAATAAAGATGGCTAACTATAAAATTACATATTTGATATGTGAAGATAATATTCCTGATTTACCAAATGATACATTTACATATGAAATTCCTAAAATTATTGAAGGAGAAGAAATTAAAAAAGCCCATGAAATTTGCCGTAAAAAACATGAGACTATTACCGAACAAATAAGCCAAAAATTTATTCAACAAATTAATAAAACTCTTATACGAATGAAAAAACTAGGATTATCACAATACCCATTTGCATTACGTCTTAAGGGTGTTGCCGACAGAAAAAAATATATTGCATATCAAAATGCATATATGGCGAATCATTGGCATGTATTGGGCCTTAAAACGCCATTTGAATTATTAAATGAGGAAGCTGGCAAACAAGGTGCTGTTATTATTGAAAATAGGAATAAAAAGCCACGCTATATATTAACAACATCTACTGATAAAGATGCGGATGAATTACCTAAAGAAGAACAAAAAGAGAAAAAAGAAGATAATTCTATCTTGCTTGTATACTCATTGTATAATATTGAAGCACCATGTCCTATTCTTAAAGAAAAAAAAACAGGTAGTATGAGACGAAAAGAAATTAAGAAAAGAGTTAATGGGTTGCTGATGAAATTAGATGAAAAGCAACGTGCTGAATTATTTTCTACATATAATCAAAACATAAAAAAGAAATCATATTGGCATGAATTAGAAAAAAAAATATTAAATCTCTTACAAAATTCAAAAGAAAAATCGGAAGATGATAAATTAGAAGATTTTATTCAACTTGCTGCAGTTGAACATGAGACTAGATCAAAAAAAATAAAAAAAAAGAAAGAAAATCATACAGAAATCCATATTCATAAAAATATAGAAAAACATTCGCGTAAGGTGCCTACAGATTTTGAAGAACAAGGACCTTCCAAAAAAATAAAGAAAAATTGAAGATTACAAGTTATATTATGTTCATTTATATTTCAACTAATTATATCATACATTGCCAATAATGTATGCAAAATATGCTGTGACATTATTGCGATCTGTTAAAACAAATGACACACCTTTGACAGTTTTAAAGAAAACAATGCGAAACCATATCAGTAATTATAAATTTTCGAATGACACATATTTCTCCAAAAATAAACCAAAACAATTCAATTCAAAAAAGGTAATTCGTAAAGTTATTCAACAAAAGAAAGGAATTTGTATGGAGTTGCATTACACATATCGCAAATTTCTTAAAAATATTGGTTTTACTAATACATATTTAGTTAATTGCAAGAAACCTAATTCACAAGGTATTTTTTATAAAATAAATCATGTTGCACTAATTACTAAATTAAATGGAAAAAAATATTTTGTGGATGTTGGTTTTGGAGAATACTTTACAAAACCAATATTAATAAAATCCAAAAATAGTTTAGATATAAAAAAAAATAAAAAGTTATTATTAAAAGTTATAGACGAACCAGTATCATTTTCTGGACTAGATGCAAACTATACAACATTTTTCCAATCAAAACCAGCAGATTTTCCACTATGTCGTATTTTATATGAACGTGTTTTTGATACTCGTTTGGCAAAATACATTGAACCAAAAAAGTTAGACATTAAACAATGATAGCTAACTTGGAATATTTTTTGTCTATGTCCTTTACAATAAAATTTCGTTTTGCTGATTTTAATGATCGGTCATGCATTGGACTATTTCCATTAAAGACCCATAACTTGATATTAGATTTAACTGTATCAACTTCATTTAAATGTTCGTAATAAGAATATATTTTATCGAATTCACTGTGGTGTTTTCGTAAACATTCAACCACTCGTTCCTTTAATTTATCATATTTCATCTCCGTACCCATTCTACCATCAATTAAAATGTCTAACCGTAAGCCAGAATAGGATTTACTTGACAATTCTGTTTTTTCGTCATGATTTACTGATTTATACAACGCAAAATGATCTATTTCTTTATATTCAGCTTTTAGATCATTAAATACATTATTAGCAAATACTCCATCAAGATTAGCACCTCCATATAATATTCCTTTCCTTCCATAGAATAACATAATTCCATAATAATCAATTAGTCGGGAATATTTTCCATCTTTATTAAGCATTTCCCTAAACACACTTGATAATTTGGTTCCATATTTTGCATCCTTTTCGCCTAACATTTTATATATTTCTTCCTGGTTACTTTTCAATATATTTATTATTTCACCTGGATTTTTCAATTTAGAATAATCATCCTGATCCCATTTAATTTTTGGTTCAGTCTGTGGTATGATAGGAGTATTTACCAAACTACCTTCAATTACTTCAAAATGATTCAAATATCCATCATACATAAATGTACATGGAGAATTTGTGGCATGAGGATCAATTTGTTTTAAAATTTCGCTATTTTCAAAAACCAAATCGATAACCATATTAACTTCCGATGAAAATCCTAAACGAGGTCCAAGTTCAGTTGATCCATATACACTTATTACCTGTTTGTAATATTGATACATTTGTAATTTTTCTGTTACAGTAGGAGATTCTCCGCCATATAAACATATAGCATTTCCATGTAAATATTTCAACATAGTAGTGTTCCCCGTTTTTTTTAAATGATTGATTAATTCCAAATGTAAAATTGGTAATCCACCAATAATTAAGGAAGATTTGAAAAGTTTTTTATTATCCATTGCTTCCTGAATAATATTTACTGCTTTAATTGGATCAGCATTGGAACGTCCGAGGCGAAATTCATCAGGAACAATTTGTTCAGACATTACTCCTGTTGATGAATTAACAATTGGAAATAAATTTAAATACCAATATTTTGTCGGGAATAAACCATTTGAAATTGATGCCAAGATACTATAATAATTACGTGTCATCATAATATCTTTTTCTGATACTGGTATTGCTGATGGAACACCAGTCGTTGATCCAGATGTTTTCAAAATGTTCATTGTTCGAAACTCTGCAAGTGTTATGTTTCCTGGAAGTCGATCAATTAATTCTGGAAAACCAACATGCAATGACGATTTATTTACAACCGGTAAATCAGCATGATCAAAACTTTTGCATCCTTTCCAAATATGTTTATATGCCGGAGCAGTTTTTGCTTCTGCAATATGGTCACGAATAATTGCCTTTTTCAATTGCTTAACCACAGCAACATTTTGGAATCGTAACAGTCCCATGTATGCCATACGATTTACTGGGGTTACATTTCGCAATGGAAATTGATACAACACGCGCCTCAAATGACTTAACATTGAAGTTTTTTGGTATATAATTATTTGAAATTTAATGGATTATGTAATTCATTTAATGTTCAATTTTTCCCCGATTTCTCCGGTTACTATTCTTTTTCTTTGAAAAAAGATATTAATTTCTGGATATTAAAATTATAGATAACACATACATCCTCCGTTGTGTGCTTTTCTAAGACATCGTTCAGGAATTTTTTGATAGCCATACCGACTACTACACCGTGTTCTATGGCATAATACTATCCAGGAATCGTAATAATAAGCATAACGACATGGATAATTACATGCACTGCAGATGGATATACATTTATTACAATGCTCACAATTTTTGCGTTGACCATAATGAGCAATTGCAAATTTTCGCTTGTCGTATTTATATGTAATATTTGCACACACCCGATCATCAAAAATCTTTACAATAAAATCATTTCGTTTTTGTTCAGCTGTCAAACGACCCCGACAAAATTTTGTTTTTATCTCTTCTGGAATATATACTGTAACTTCCAATTTTGTTACATCGATCATTTGTTTATAGAATATATTGAAACATATTGAACAACTATCACCAATAGGAACGGGACATCCATTTTCCCATTTAAGTGGTGTGGCAGGAATAATTATACCATTCACACATTTTGTGAATGGAACAAATGGATTTTTACATTCATTTTGATTATGATAAAACATTCCATTTAAATTCAAACATTTAATACACAGTGATACACCTGGCAACCATCCTGTTTCGGATTTTTCATCTGGTTTTTGCACAACGAAAAAATAAGTATTTCTGCTAGAACATGATTCACACTTGATTGCGTCATGTACTATAATTTTTCGTTTTATTCGCGGATGGCCCAAATCAGTACAACCATTACAATTGCCAAATGGATTTTTTGTTGTAATAGAATCATGTAATTGATATTCTGTTGTGACATCCTTCATAAAATATGAACCTATTATTGTAATTACTTCGCGAAGTGTATGTAATTTTTTTACATCCCGTATCAACAATAGCAAATGATTTCTTAATGTAACATCCATACCAAAGTTTAGATAAAATGAACGCTGTATGTCAAAACGCGACATATTTATGACGGTATTGAATATGTATATGATTCGATTTGATGGACTTAATATATTGTTATCTTTTCAATTTTATTATTCAGGATTAACATTCAAGAAAAATTGATGAAATTAAATATCTATTGTATACATCAATAAATCATCAACAATCATTAAACATAATGGCTGAAAATAAGATTACATTGGATTCTGCTAAACAGTTAGGAACCTATCATATTTTACGATTACTTGTGGCTTATGAAAAATCACAAAAGATCAATAAATTAATTTTGTCGTTAAGGAAAGATAATAAGCCTGATCAAGTATTGATAGAACAAAAGAATTTAGAAAAAATGTACGAAATATATAATACAACTGAATGTTCGATGGGGGAAACATTCATTTTATTTGAAGAATTACACAAACGTGGGAAAATACCACAACCTTTTACTATTGCACCATTAACATTTCCACAACTAATTTGTTTCTGTGTTGATAAATTTAGAATTTTTGGTTGTGTTGAATTTATTGAAAAAGATACAAATCGTTTATTAAATGAAGATGAAGTTTGTGCATTATATAAACAAAAGGCAACAAGTTATTTGCAAAGTTATTTGCATCCACCAGGTTTGCCAGCTTATGCCACCATGTAATGTGGATTTTATTTATGTCTTCAGATAGTTCAAAAAATTGTCTTCAGTTAATATTTCTTCATTTAATATACTTTTTAAAAGTATATTAACTGAAGAAAAGTTGAATTATTATTTGTCAATAGATTATATTAAAATCCAACATAAATAATACAATATGGGAAATAGTCAAACAATATTACCGACGTCTCCAATTCCATTATTACAATACGAAACAGACATAAAAGCAAATAATAATTTGGATTCTATTAAAAGTACTTTGGAAAGGCATATTAAACTTCACAATGATAAAGATGCTTACTATATTTTAGGTGTAATATATTTTATTGAACCTGATTATTGGAAATCTTTTGAATATCTAACCAAAGCATACCACTTAGGACAAAAAAAAAGTGGTGCCTTTTTGGGCATATTAAATTATTATGGTGATTCTCTATTTTATGAATCACGTCTTGAAGGATACACTTATACTTATCCACTCTGTGATCTTCCATATTTTTTTAAAAATAAATTTGAATATAATACTTGGAAAATGATTGACTTATTTAAGAATGTTAGATTAAAATTAAAAGACACAAATGGATATCGAGATACTGAACTTGCTTTTAAACATTTATATGAGGGAATGCAGATGGATACAGACAATCCTGAAGTTTATATATGTCTAGGAAAAATATCAGAAGAAAAAAAAGAATATGTTAATGCTATGTGGTATTATTTAAAAGCAACAGAGGTAGGCGATACACACCGAGCAATTCCTTTAATAAATGAAATGTATATTAATAGTAAAGGACACGATCCAAATTCCGAGGAAGCAATTAAATGGTCACAAAAAGGAATAGATTTAGGGTTAGCTGGATCATATTTCCGTTTTGCAAGATTATATGAGGCACGTTTAGATTATACAGTAGCCATTAAATATGTAGAATTTGCGATAGAATCAATATCAAAAAATGAAATGAATCCTGATAGAAGACAAAAGTTAGTTAAATTCCAAACACATTTGGCTAGATTAGTAGCAAGACAAGAATATCGTGAAATTATTTTAAAAAATAAAAAATTAGAAGATGAAAATTTAAAATTACAGAATCAACTAAAGGGAATCCAATATGAACCAATTACTCCACCAGCTTATGTAATGGCATCGGCACCGGTCTATGTTGCTCCTCCACTTCCACCTCCCATAATACCAAGTGAGGCTGAACCATTACCGATTTATATACATTCACCTCCAGTAATCGATGCAGTCACTCCTTCACAACCAATTTATGCAAAATTAGAGCATCCTGTTGCATATGCTGAACCAACTCCAGTAAAACCTACAATAGAAAAAGTCGAAGATAAAAAAAATGTGCTACCTTATTACCCAGTAATTGGTGATGATGATGTGCATATTCCTTTAATAAATGCAACTGAAAAGAAAATAGAATCGGGAGCTATAGGTATTACCGGTCCATCTGTTCCAATCGTCTATGCAACACCAATACCTGAAGGCGACGCCTTACCACATAAGACCAGCGTAGTAAAAAAGACGAAAGCCAAACAGTTAGTTTATTCATAAAAAAATTACTATTCTAAATATTTTTGTTGTGCCATTACATTATCGATTTCATACTGACTTTTCATACAGCGATGACAAGCCATTTCCTCAGGTTCATTGCCTATTGATGGATGTCCATCTGCAACCGTTCCAGGCAAAACGTTGGGGTCCTTAACCCAATATTTATATTGTTTTGTGTCTTTACATAACACACATGTATAACTCGGAGGGTTAAATGTAACGGTCCTACCATTTTTATCAGTAACTGTAACAACTTTCATTCGAAATTCTTTATATAATTTTCCCCAACCTTCACCGTGAGGTGCTTTGCACAGAAGACAATCAGGAACATTCATTGGACTCCACAAATGATCCATACATGCATAACAATCAGTTGTTTCTTTGGAAATATTTTTATCTATGCTTTTATTTTGACCCATAATGTTAATACTAATAAATGAAATAATTGTATGATAAACAATAAGTTGATTATTCAAATTTTAATATATTTGAGAAAAATTGAACAATTAACATTCTATAGGTCATTTAATATTTTTGCATATAATAAACTTAAAATGGCACATATTGGAGAAATCAAGTTTATGGATTTAGTTCAAATGGACACTGTAGCATTTAATGCTGAACAAGAACGTAAGCAAACAGAATACAAAAGAGAACATGGAAGCGAAGCTTTTTACAAAATCATGTACCGTGACCGTAAACACCATCCGCTAAAGGCAACACGAAATGTTTCATATAATTTAACAGAAGATGAAAAGAAAGAATTATGTTCAAAAGGATTTTTAATGAAAGAAACAAAGGATATGACATTCGAACAAGTTTATTTGAGTTTGTATAATAACGATATGCCAGTTGTTATTACCTCAGATTCAGTGTTATCAGCATTTCACAAATATTATGATAATTGGTTGAAACAATTGGAATTAGAGAAACTAATTAATAAAATGAATGTATTATGTGAAGATATTGCAAAAAGTTTAGAAAAAGTAGAAGTCAAAACGGAATATGCAACAAAAATATTAAAATTCATTGAACTAGTTGTTAATGTTCCAAGGGTATTATTAAATTTATCACGTAAATTACCAGTTACAACAAAAAAAATTAAATATGATTTCGCAAACACAGTCCCTAAAGAAGAATTTGATTGTAAAAAATATGAACATGTTAAAGAAATGGATTGGCAAAAAAATAAGGAACGTATTGAAAAAATATTTGAAGAAGAAAAAAAATCGGGATTTACTATATTAAAAGAAATTGGATGGAATGATCCTAAATTACGAATTATCATGAAATTTTATGATATTAAAATGTATGATAGTTGGTTCATGGATTATGTCAACCGTAGTCCGAAATTAAATACACAATACCATCAATTTGAATGTGCTGATTGTTACGTTAAACCTGTATTAAAATATAACACTATTGAAGAATTTGATGATATTGTTATGTCTGTTATTAAAAACGAAGATATTCAATTGAAGTTTGGTGATGAGCTAATCACTAATATTGTTGGCACAATGTTTAAACCTCGTGGGCATTATACTGAATCATCTGAACTTCAAAAATATTTCATGGCTTTCAAGTGGTTATCAATGTTTACTTTTAATTTAAAAAAAATAATTAAGAATGATGTAGAAATATTACCATTAAATAGTTTGGCTTTCTGTGTTACTTTAACCAAACTTGTTAAATCGGATATGATTGCAGAATTTACTAATGTTATTGAAACTATTATGGGAGCACCGTCAGGATATACTGTTCCGAGTTTTGCATCCTTAATAAACAAACATGTGACCCATAACTTGTCAAAGACAAGTTTAGCTCAACCTTTAGGGGTGGCAACAGATGATATTGACTTACTTTGTGAACAGAAATCCATAGAGTCACTGTATCGAACAATTGAACCTGTCCTCAAACATAATGAAATGTCAATCATCTCTCAAGGAATTTCGTTTGATTACACTGTATTGAATCATATGGTTGATTCAAAATTTTATTTGGATAATGGGAAACAATATATGCGCAAATATCCATCAGTCCGCGACATATTAGCAACGTTGTTCAATAATAAATCTGTTGTATTACCGGAATGTGATTATGTTAAACAAATTGAAAAAGTTTCAAAAATGTGTGATGACTATAAATTCAATGATAGCGTTTATGATCATGAATTGAAAATGCTACGTGCATTATGTGCAGATCAAGAGAAAATGAAAACAATTGGATGGTGGCCATTTGGAACTGATTCTTGGAATAAAAAACTTGCAAATACACAAACTGGTCATTATTCTGAAGTTCGTCACGATAATGTATTATACGTAAAAGAATATACTGGTTGTTGTACAGAATGTGAATATCCTGATTTACTTGTTGAACCAGTTCCTACTTTTTGGAATGAATTTTTAGCATTAATCATTAAAATGCGAACATTGGATAGTGAAAATTACAAGTTAGAATATTTTGAAAAGGCTATTCGCAATATAATTGAATATTTACAATGCCAACTGGAAGGAAAACCAATCAATCCCGAACTTGTCGAAAAACTCAAGTCAATAGCCCATTATGAACACCGTGGATCAGGAGGACCATCCTATGGTGGCTGGTATTGTGATTTGTTGAAAAATCCATTTACTTTTAAACCAGAAGTATCAACCATTTTCACTGGTGTTCCTGATGATCGGGATACTGGTGGTGTTATTCATTTAGGTACTGGACCTGTTCGTTTGCTATATGTATTATCACGCAATCCTCACGATGGTGAAACAAAAGTGTTTTTAGGACCGGTGTACTCGTCATATGAATTCAAAACACCTTACACCGTCCGACATAATGATGAAGATTGGATGAAAGAATATACTAAATATAAACCATTAGATTTTTAATTTATTATCCTGGAAACACTTTGTATTTCTACCTGGGGAAACATTTTGTATTTCTACCCGAAAATTAATATACTTTTTCCTTTGAAAAAGTATATTACCCGGGAAAAAATTGAATAATAGATATCCAGCAACATCTTATAATTCAATGATATTTTACTAATATTTTAGTACAATGGATAAACCACAAGAAGAAATTAAATTTATGGATTTAGTCCAAAAGGATATTGTTGCCTTTACAGCTGAACAGAAAGTAAAACAGGAAGAATATAAAAAAACATATGGAGATGAAGCTTTTATGAAAATTATGTATTATAACCAATATCATCATCCACTCAAAGCACAAAGAAATGTTTCATATAATTTAACAGAAGATGAGAAAAAAGAATTATGTTCAAAAGGATTTTTAATGAAAGAAACACATGATAAAACATTTGAACAAGTTTATTTAAGTTTATATAATAATGATATGCCGGTCGTTATTACTTCAGATTCAGTGTTATCAGCATTTCACAAATATTATGATAATTGGTTAAAACAATTAGAATCAGACAAACTAATTAATAAAATGAATATGTTATGTAACGATATTGCAAATAGCTTGGAAAAAGTAGAAGTTAAAACAGAATATGCAACAAAAGTATTAAAATTTATTGAAATAGTTGTCAATGTTCCAAGGGTATTATTAAATTTATCGCAATTAATACCTGCAACAACAACTAAAATTAAATATGATTTTAATAATGTTGTTTCAAAAGAGGAACTTGATCTTAAAAAATATCAGCGAGAAGATATGAATTATAAAGATTATGACAACTATTTAAAAAAAATATTTGATGAGGAAGAGAAATTAGGATTTACATTGAAACGAATTGAATGGAATGATCCTAAATTACAAATTATTCAAAAATATTATGGTGTTGAAAAAAATCATTATTGGTTTCATACAAGTCCAAAAATAAATACACATTATCATCAATTCGAATGTGCTGATTGTTATGTTAAACCATTATTAAAATATAATACAATTGAAGAATTTGATAAAATTGTTATGGCTATTATTAAAAATGAAGATATTAAATTGTCGTTTGATAGTGAAACAATTACAAATATTACAGGTACAATGTTTAAACCTTGCGGACATTATAACAAATCGTTCGAACTTCAAAAATATTTTATGGCTTTCAAATGGTTATCAATGTTTACCTTTAATTTAACAAAAATAATTAAAAATGGAGTCGAAATATTGCCATTAAATAGTTTGGCACTATGCCTCACTTTAACAAAATTTGTCAAATCCGATATGATTGCAGAATTTAGTAATATTATTGAAACTATTATGGGTGCACCTTCTGGATATACTGTTTCAAGTTTTGCATCTTTAATAAACAAACATCTGACAATGGATGATATTGATTTGCTTTGTGAAAAAAAATTCACAGAATCATTATACCACAAAATTGAACCAGAGCTTAAATATAATGAGGTATCAATTATTTCACAAGGTGTCTCAATTGATTATACTGTATTGGACAATATGGTTGATTTAAAATTTCATTTAGATGATGGAACGACACCCATGCGCAAATATCCATCAATTAGAGATATATTGTCAACATTATTTAATAATAAATCTGCTGTATTGCCAGAATGTGATTATACTAAACAGATTGAAAAGGTTTCAAAAATATGCGATGATTATAAATTTAATGATAGCATCTATGATCATGAATTGAAAATGTTACGTGCATTATGTGCAGATCAAGAAAAAATGAAAACAATTGGATGGTGGCCATTTGGAACTGATTCCTGGAATAAAAAACTTGCAAATACACAAACTGGACATTATTCAGAAGTTCGACACGATAATGTTTTGTATGTAAAAGAATATCGTGGTTGCATGGATAGTTGTGAATATCCTGACTTACTTGTTGAACCTGTTCCAACATTTTGGAATGAATTTTTAAGTTTGATAATTAAAATGCAAACATTAAATGGTAAAGATCACATGTTAGAAAATTTTGAAAATGCGTGTCACAATATAATTGAATATTTACAATGTCAGTTAGAAGGAAAACCAATAAATCATACACTCATAGAAAAAATCAAATCAATAGCCCATTATGAACACCGTGGATCAGGAGGACCAACTTATGGTGGTTGGTATTGCGACTTATTAGAAAAGCCATATACTTTCAAACCAGAAGTATCAACTATCTTCACTGGTGTTCCTGATGATCGAGATGCTGGTGGTATTATTCACTTGGGTACTGGACCGATTCGTTTACTATATGTATTATCGCGCAACCCTCATGATGGTGAAACAAAAGTATTTTTAGGACCGGTATACTCGTCATATGAATTCAAAACACCTTACACCGTCCGACATAATGATGAAGAATGGGCAAAGGAATATGCTAAATATAAACCATTAGATTTTTAATTTATCAAAATTTTGAATATTGAACTTTTTAATGGTGTCTTTAAAGGTTACATTTATATATTCAAAATTATGTGTGTCAGGGAATGTTTATCGTCAGAAACAATACTGCAAGTCAGCAAGATTCCAAAATCCATTGCAATATTCTCTTTAATTGGTTTTGTAATGTTAATGAATTTATTAAATATTTATTATAGATATACTGTAATATATTCCTTATTTTGGTTGATTGTATTACAATGCAAGTATTTAGTAAATCAATCAGATTATATATTTTCATCAGAGGAAGCAAAATTGAAAGAACCAAAATATTGGACAGAAGATTTAATTTTCAATACAATTTCAAAAATGAAAATATATGATCAAAATACATTACATATTTTTGAAGATAAATTTTATAAAGGAGTTCATAATGGTGCAGTACGACCAATCTCAGAAAATATTTCCCATATTCCTTCAGTATGGTGGTGGGTATCGATGTGGGGGTATACTTTACCGACACGAAAAGCGCTTGACGCTATGATGAATGTTGCTGAACTTGATTTAAAAAATAAAAAAATTTTATCGGTTGGATGTGGTGGTGGGTTATGGGAACGTTTATTAAATCAGCGAGGCTGTGATATTATCCGTACAGATACAAATTTACATGGACAACCATATATTTTTGTAAGTGACAAAACAATACAAGTTATTGAGTCACAAAGTGTTTATAATAATTTAATTGAACTTAAAGCAATTAAATCACCAAAAGAAATTGACGTGTTATTTATGGCATGGCCCGAACCTGATGACATCCATTTAACTAACAAAAAAGAAATAAGTGAGCATGGATATGATGAACGAGCATTAATTAATTTTGAAGGCGAACATGTTATTTTAATTTGTGATTTGAATAATGATAAGGTTGTATCAAAGAATGCAAAAAAAATACTTGCTGAACAATACACAATTATCAAACAAATTGATTTACCATATTACAAAGATCAATATAATCCAATTGTATTGATTTATAAAAAAAATATATAATTTATTTATCACTTTCAAACAGGCCATGTTTTGGGAAACAGATGTTTATTCAATTGACAGAAAGTACTTATTGTAATGCCTACCTCAATATCTTTTCGTACAAGAACAATCATTTTTTCTGAAACATCTAATAATTTCGAAGAGATTTTCCAATTACTTTCTACAATTAAAGATCCTTTGCGTGAATTCAATACAATAACAGATGTGTCGGCAAGTTGAATTTTTATTAAGAATGCTTTGAATTCATCCAAATTCTTGCAATCTTTTTCAATTCCATAAAATCCTTTTCTTTCAATAGTTGGAGAAAGAAACATACTAAATTTATCACCGCGAGGCATTGCTACACTAAATGAATAATGTATATACATATATCGTTTTTCTAATAAGGAAGGCAATGTGTTTGTCCATTCAATTTTTATAATGATTCAATTTCTTTGTTTATCGCAACATCACTTCCACATGATAATCTTTCATAATATTCTAAAACCTCATGACTATTAATAAATTCTTTTAATTTTATTAAACCGAAATAATTAATCCATTCATTTAAACACTGTAACTTTTTCATTAATTCTTCAATATCATATTTTTCATTATTATGGTACATATAATCTATTATAAAAGTAATTGTAAAATTATTTTCTTCCCATGTATATTTATCAAATGGTGATGAGCTGACATCAATTATCATCTTATTACTTTTGATATCATCAAATTTTCCTTTATTTTTAAGCCACATAAAAAACAAATTATCTTCATCCATATTACTATTTATTATGAATAACATATGGAAAACATTATAGTCTATCGAATTTGATTTTCCATCATTTATATTAATCGTCAAATCGTATAGGATATTTCTTTTTTTATACAATTCCAGAAAATCAATATCAGTATAATTAATACGTGGTAAAACTACAATTTTAATTGAATCGTTGTCAATTAAACAAGTTGATATTTTTATTGTGTCATTTAATATTTTTGTATTATGGTAGATAACAATATGTCTATCTTTACCAATTAATGGATCAACATATTTCATGATATCATTGACCGAATCATCTTGATTAATTAAAATAGTTTTTTCATTTTTTAGATAAGAACATTTTAATTTTATAAAATTGTCTTTAATAGCACTAACTGTCATACTAATCGTAGAATAAGATATCAATTTATTTAATAATATCATATCTTTATAATCAGAATGTCGTAAATCCTTTCTGTTCACTAAAATATTTTCTGGTGTCCAATGTCCATCATCTTCACCTTCATGAAAATTCATTAATTGAATGATAGAGCGATATTGTATTTGTTCAATATTTTTAATTATTCCTTTATCTACTATTTTTTGAAGCATCTGATTTTCCAGATCATGAAAATTACTTAGGGGATCAATGGTGACATAAATATGTTCCAATCTTTGTCGTGGAACATACGCATAGGATTGAATTTCTGGACAATTAATATAAATTCGCAAATTAATAAATATTGGACTGAACTTATATTCATATTTAGTAGTTATGTAATCTATTTCCTTTTTAGTTATTAGTTCTATTTCATATTTTGTTAATTCTTTAAGATTGGCATTGGATGCACTATATATATATAATGTTTTTAAATCTTTTAACTTTGTTGCATTTGGTAATTTTGCTTCATTCATATTAATATACTGTATATCATTTAAAATCATCATATATTGAATATGCATTTTCTTTTCGATTGAAACCATACAACAAAGATCTAAAATTGTATCATCCTCTTTTACAATATAATTTTTTACTGGCTTTTCCACAAATGATCTAAAATACCCATTCGATAATTTTATTTCTTTATAGGTTCCGACTGGTTCCTTTGGAATTTGGCTAGCTCGCCTCTTCCGTATATTGGTTCTAACATCAGTTAATTCTATCAAATTTATTTCGATAGATTTTTCCATTTGATAGTATGATATCATTATTTTTATTTGGATAATATATACTATAAATTAATCAATTTTTTAATATCCTGTTCCATTTCATTTATTTGGTTAACATTACTTTTAATTTTTGTAATTATTTTTTCCATTTCTTCATCATACAATAACTCCTTTTTAATTTCATTACATGTATTACAATTTTCTGATTTAATAATTTTGTTAATTATCATTCTTGTTTTTTCATAAAAAATAATTTGTTTTTCTAATATCTTAGTTTCTTCTCGTAATAACACTAATTTTGGATATATGTGATATCTAACACAATATTCTCTCATTTCTTTCATATAATCATCATGTGACATTTTGATTTATTAAAATAATTTAGAAATAAATAAATTTACTTTGAACGATAAACGATATGAATTTTATCGGTAGTACTAATCCATTTATACTTTGGATTTCCACGAATTTTGTGGCATATACCAACATATGTGCATTGTGATGGAAAAATTCCAATAATTTGTCGTATTGGGAATGCATCCAAATCTTCCATTATTATATAAGCTTCCCAATGACCAAATTCTCCATGTTTCCGTGATACTTCAAAAATTTCTTTATCATCGTCATGTGATTTTCCTAGTGGTGATTTATGCTCTATATTACTTTTACTTGACATTAAACTAATAATAATTAATGTTATAAATTAATGGAAACATTATACAATTTACATTTCAAATTTTTAATGTCAATCGACCATTTAATGGCCCAAGCGAAGCTTGTAACTATTTTAATTTTGGAGTGATTGTTTCCAAAGTATAACATCAATATAAGGTTTCTTTATAATGGCTCCCACTTTACCATTATATGACACATATATTGTTATAATACTTTAATTTCCATCACTTGTTTCCCTGGTATCAAGTGATGGGACTAAAACACGAATTTTATATATGGCTACATACAATGGTAAAGTGGGTACTATTGTATGACATATTATATTGATAACAATGTTTTAGATGCAATCACTTCAACATCCAAATAGTTACAAGTTTCACCTGGGCCACTAAAAGGATTACAGCCGACCAATTTAGTGGCCCAAGAGAATCTTTGCAATATTAGGATGTTGAAGTGATTGTTTCCAAAGTATAACATCAATATAAGGTTTCTTTATAATGGCTTCCACTTTACCATTATATGACACATATATTGTTATAATACTTTAATTTCCATCACTTGTTTTCCTGGTATCAAGTGATGGGACCAAAACATGAATTTTATATATGGCTACATACAATAGGAAAGTGGAATTATTGCATGTATGTTTATATTAATAACAATGTTTTGGATGCAATCACTTCAACATTCAAATAGTTACAATCTTCGCCTGGGCCATTAAAATAGAAAATTGAAATGTAAACAACTTATAATATTCTATAGAAGTTAAACATATCATTTCTCAACCAAAATGAATAAACTCTATTTGATTAGTGGGACCATAATTTTGGCATGTGTTTTATATCAAAATGTAGATAAAATTAAAGAAATTCAATATGCAAATTGTTGGTATGGTCATGCCGATAACTTATTTGATGCCATAAATCAGAATAATGTAGCGGAGGCCAAAAAAATTATCACTACATGTCCACGAAAAGTTAATTTCATTCGTGTAGTTGATTCAGATGTTACATTAATAAATGCCACATCTCCATTGTCAGTAGCATTAAAAAAAGATAATTACAATATAATAAAATTATTATTAGAACATGGAGCACGAAAATATATTAAACCAGATCATCAATTTATAAATGATTTAATAAAGCAAAAACGAACAGATTTAATAAAGTTATTTGTACAATTTGGTCAATTTCCACACGATTTTCTTTTTGATGATCCTGATAATTTGGAATTATTGAAATTGGCAAAAGTATTTGGTGAACTGACATTGAATAAAATATCAATTTGCATGAAGGAAAAAAAAATAAATATACCATGCTTTGATTATATTTTTAAAAATACAGATCATATTGGATTTGATATTACCCGATCAATTATCCTTGAACAAGTAATAGAGCATGTGGATTGTTTAATCGCAATCAAATATTTACATGAACAAAATTATAATTTAATTGATGAATTTAGTGTGATGACTGAAAAATTTAAACTTTATAAAAAAACTCCAGTGCTGTATGCTTTAGAACACAATCATTTAGATACTGTTGACTATCTAATTGATGTCGTAAATGTTCCAATTTGTAATACTCGCGCAATGTACACAATTCTTGGAGAATATGATTCGGACATTCGACAAAAATGTAATTTTACTCAAACAATTGTTGAATAAAAAAATAACTTACGCCTTATCAACACATAATTTGCGTTCTGTTTCAACTGCCATTTTCCATTTGTTTATACCACAGCCAACAGCAAATATCAAACAAATAATTCCTAATCCAATGCAAAAACCGATCCACCAAGCTGTACCAGGATATATGTATTGAATAGCAAAACCAGATGCATATAAACTTGATGATATAAGTAACCATGTCCGTGGCTCCTCAAAATCATCTGTTGCTTTCAGCTTTTGTTTTTCAATGTAATATTCAATTATTATCAAACCAGAAGTTACATACATTGTTCCAAACATAAAGATTGCCAATATAAAATCCCAAACATAATCACAATTCTTATCCTTTTCACATATTTTCAAATCAAAATATAACATATGTGGATATATCATTGCAAATCCGAATATCGCATATACAACAACAATGAAAAGATACCAATTTGATTTGGCTAAATTATCACATCCACAAAAATAATAGCATGTACGCCAAACAGATGGCTGTTTGCCAATTACTCCAGGTAATATTTGGCCGGATTCCATTGAATAAGGAATGCTCAAAAGGTGTTCGTAAAGAATACCAATAATAAGCATTCTTCCTTAATGGAATTAACAATGATTCATTATTTCAATTTTTTGATAGTTATTATGCAGATGATTGCACATGACAATAATCACTGCTTTCAAGGAAATGAATTGTATATCCTTCTGGAGTTATTGATTTAATCATATTTTGTGTTAATTCATCATCGCCGACAACCGGAACAAAAAATTGTGTAATTGGAAAATTCTTGTCAATATTTAATTTTTCATAAGTTTTAATGGTATTATTGTCTAAGACAATGTATTTTCTTTCTTTGTCCATAATAATAATTTTTATTTTTGTCCATACTATTAAAAACTCTGCTGTTTCCGTTGATTCGATTTTCACATAAATATAATCACCAACCTCCAATTCATTAAATTTTTTATTAAATGCATCAATAACCAAATTTTTTCCATCTTCTAATTGCTTTTGACATTTAATCTTTTCATCAGCAAGTTTAAATTCCTGTTCTTCAATTCCCTCAATAGTTGTAGATATGATTTCCTTATCAGCATAAAATTTACGTAAATTTGGTATCATTGTTTTTAAGTCTGTCATATTGATTTTGATATTAAATATTGAATTAATGTATGTTAATAGTTTTAATTTCAATATTTTTAAACCAAAAATTAAAAATTTGAATATATAAGTAATTGGTATGATTAATTGGCTTAATTATATCAACAACATGACGGAATTAAAAACAACACTATTACCATCAAAATCAGATTTTGGAATTTTTAGTAATGATGGTAAAATAAAATATTATTATCGTAAACTAACACATACAGAAACAGGAAAAATAATTAACTTACCCCAAATTTCATCTTGTATAACTGCAGAAGATATTTCACGATGTGGAAAATTATTGGTATTAGGATTTGAATCATGTGCATGTAAACGATGTGCATGTGATTCTAGTATTAATGTTTATAATACAACTGATGGTTCATTAATTAAACGATTTGATCATGGGACATTGAAGGCTACAAGTAATGTCAAAATATCACCTGACAATTCTCATGTTGTTGTATGTCTCGGAAAAAGTATTATGGCATTTGCAATGGAAACAGGAATAAAATTATGGGAAAATGAAATTTTATCTACATATCCATGTGACATATATTTTACCGATAATCATAATTTTTTACTAGCCACATGTAATGAATATAATGACGAAAGAAAATATTTCTGTACATTGCACAATTATAATATTCTTACAGGTGAATCAACATTATATCAAACGATTCCAGTCAACGATTGGACAAGAAGATTAATATTTTCAAATGATGGTAAATTTCTTGCATGTGGTGGATATAGTGGTAATGTTAATATTATTACTATTGGAGAAAATGATACAAAAAATATGATTTTACAAACGTCACAACCAAAAGAAGGAGAATATGGTGGTGGTGGTGATGTTCGTAGCATGGCATTTTCACTCGACAAAAAATATTTTGCTGCTGGCTCGTATGGATATTGTGATGTATGGGATCTACAGAAAGGTGAAAAGATTGCATCATTAAGTAGAAAATATACAATTGGTAATGGACCAAAAGCATTTGAAATGAGCTCATATGTTACAGTATCTTTTGCACCAAATAACGATTTATATTTAAAAGCCGAGTACACATGTGAAATGATCAAATTACCATAAAATTAATAAAAAAACAAGCTGGTGATTAAGGAAACAATTATTGTGGTTAATGCAATTTTGTTACCCATGGCACTATTAATAACAACATAAGATGAAGAATCGGTTGGTGCATCCGGATTATCAGGATAAATTGTGTCTCCTTTATACCAAATACGATAAATGGTTAACATAGTTTTACCATCGATATCGCGATCTATCCAAACTCCAGGAGCAGAAGTTCCCCAAACAGTTTTGGCCCACATTATAATAGTGTCAACGCTGATGATTGTCCCATTGAAAGTTTCATTTATCCATTTATTCATTCGAATTTTGACATTTATCAGGGGTTCAGCTTCAACAATGGTAGAAGGACTGCCACCATTATATATTTCTTTGTAATGACCACTTTGATAAAAATCAACACTATTTAGATTAGCCAATATACATGGCAATGCAATAGCAATTAATCCAATAAACAAGATTGGTTTCATTATAGGCAGTGAATCTGAGTGATATGTTTCCAATTGTAATAGAACAGATAAACACTTTATTGTTCAATTTTTTTATTAAATAAAATTGAATTAAAAATACACAAATTTATCTATAATTAAATTTAGTAAGTTTAACAAACCAAATGACACAAAAACATAATAAATCAGAATGTTTTACAATACCGTGTGAAATATGTGATAAAAATTTCTTATCGACTTTATCAGTTGCATGTAATGACTGCGGTTCATTGAATCATATCTGTTGTATTTGTCATAGCAAAGATCATTTTATTGATTTACATAACTGTGGTCTATGTGATTCTGATGAACATCAAACATCCGAACATAAATGTGCTATATGCAAGCTCAATCATGATATTGATTTTCACAAATGTAAGCTATGCTCATCGTTAGATCACAATACATTAAAACATAAATGTCAAATATGTGGTGCATCTAATCACATTATGGAATTTCATCGCTGTAGAAAATGCCATTCTTTCGACCACGAAACACACAACCATCGCTGTAGGCTATGTAAAAGCACAACACATGATGTAAATTTTCACAAGTGCAAATGGTGTGATAATTACGCTCATGAATCCAGTATGCATCCTTGTTACATATGTAAAAAAATAGGTCATGATGCAGAACTACATAATTGTAAATATTGTAAGGAGGCACACAATACTGAAAATCATGTGTGTGAGGTATGTAACAAGCCTGGTCACAGTAAAATAAATCATAATTGTAAGCACTGTGATGAATGTCATGATACTATAGAACATGTATGTTCACTATGTAAACACTCCGGACATGCACCAAGCGAGCACCAGTGTATACATTGTGATGGTTTACATGAAACACAATTTCACAAATGTACATCGTGTTTAGGATATGGACATGCAAATAATGATGATAGTAAACATTATAAATGTGTTCTATCTAATCATTATGTCGAAAATGGAACTGAATGTGTACTACATTTATGTCATAAGTGTTTAAGTCGAAAACATCTAACAAAAGACTGTAATGTTTGTTGTTCAATTTGTGGTAATATGCAACATACAATGAAAGAACATGCCTGTAGAAATTGTAAGCAAGCTGGCCATGGACCTAAAAATTGTCCGCTAGTGAAATATGATTAATTTAACTTTGACAAATATTTATAATACTTGTTTTCAATCAATAATAAAAAAGCATATCTGCAATCCATATATTCATTTATAATATTTTTTAATGGATCTATAAAATATATTAATTCATCATTAGTTTGCTTAATACTATTTTTTAATTTTGTTTGTAATTGAATAAAACTTTTTTTTAATCTATTATCACAATAATTTATTTTAGGATCAATAGCATTTAATTCATTTTCATCTTGCCAAAGACGCCTATATTCATAAATAATTGAATCTAAATCGAATGCCTCAATGGAATTTAAATATTTTAAGGTAAAAATAACACCATCAATATAATATGGTAATTGAATTAAATGTCTGTGTATTGTCTCTATTAAAATTTCTCTAAAAAAATTTACCAAATGTAACATAGATATTTTATCTGTAACGAAAATCCTATTATTCATTTTATATTTATTATCATTTATATATATGTAATGGTAATGGATACAAAATGATGACATAAACATACGAGGTACTGATTTTATATTTTCAATAAACTCATTACATTCATCGCAACCATGGGGTTTAATATAATATTTTAATGTTAATTTTGTTTCAATATAATTAGGAAAGGTTTTTATTTCAGTAATTTTTTGTTTTTTTTGTTTACCAGTTATACCTTTGAAACAATAACTACAAATATTTTCTGCTATATCCTCATTCATATTAATTTTATCTTTACATATATGTTGCCAGATTTCATTTTTATGAAAAATATCTAAGCAATTACAACATTGAATAACATTTTCATCCGTAACATATACATGTTCGTGATCATAAGAAAATGATGATTTTAATGGTATCATAACACCATCAATTGGTCTAATTTTAATTATGTTATCGCCATATTTTTTTTCGCTATGGATTTTTTTATTTGTTGTATTATCATGATCCCAGAAAAATATGTGTAATTTTTGATGCTCAATTAAACATTTAGTGTGATATTTTAAACCGATATAATGACAGTCTTCACATTCAACAGTATCATTATCACATTTTTTGGAACATTCACCACATATTATGGACATTTATTATTTGGTAATACATTAATGATTTTATTTATAAATAGAAAGTTCAACTTTTTAATCAATTCTATTTTAAAATAGAATTGATTAAAACAGTTAGACGTTGTAGAAAGTTCAACATTTCATCAACTATTCAAAAGTGCTTCCATTACAAGTGCCATATGCGAAGATTTATTAAACCAATTCCATCCAGTAAAACCACCGCGAGTCCACAAAGTTGCATCATAATCCTTTGGCACAAAATCAGGAAACAAATCAATAGTATAAATGCATTTATCATCCGATTTTCCTCGAAAGTCTAACTTTTTCGTTATTGTAAAAGAATCAAAACAACTTTTCCATGAACTGATTTTGATTTTTGTCCCGATGGTTGATTCTTTAGCATCATCAATCTCATAAATTCCTTCATCACTGGTATTATTTGGATGAATATTATTTGGTTCTTCTGCTTCGGGATTTACAATATCAGTAAATGATGAATTAAAATAAATGCCTCCAGACTCTGCATTTTTTCGAGAAAGATCAAATCGGCCATACTGGATGAGAATATCTTTGTGTAACTGACAGCGTTTTTTTGTTTCTTCCAATTTAGATTCTTCACATAATTTAATCATTGCTGTATCAGCAAAAAAATCAATTTGTGCCCTCAATAACTTTTGTAATTTTTTACTAATTTTTAATTTAGGTATTTCACCTTTTGCTTCAACGCTCATTGTAGAAATACAAATAAGATTATAATTAAATATCAAATGGTAAAGAATTACATAATAACTAAATTTTTCAACTTTATTAAAAGTTCAAAAAAGTTGAACTTTCAATAGTTTATTATCCTCAATAAATTTACCATTTAATATATCAAAGCATTATCTAATGGCTTTACGTTCCGTGTTGAAACCAGTTGGTGTTTGTGCTAATATCTTCCTGTTTGTTCTCTATGGACATTTGGCAAACACACTAACACAATATCAACAAGAATATGTAGCATCCATTAACTATTATCAACGCTTTACAGCTGATAATATGATAGCGCAATTTTTCATGTTTTCCTTAATCGGTGGTGCATGGTTAGCGGTTATATGGTCACCAATTTATTTTGTAATGTGTATTTACAAACAGGGATCCATAAAGTTACACGACAATCCAAATTGGCAAGATGATCTACTAAAGGTTGTTTTTGTACCAATTACCGCCCTACTGACCGTTTTATTTCAACCATTTCGCTGTCGTTCATCAGGAAATTCTGGACAAATAATTTTATATTTAATCGGATTATATATAATTATGATTTTAATGCTAGGTCTATCATTAGTATTCTGTGTAGCAATATCTTTGCCTTCCATGTTATTGTCACTGTATATTTTTAACTTTTAGAATTTTTTTATTAGGCTTTAATCATATTACATAATGTATATATGATACGTTTTATACATGCAATATTTTGGACACGTTCTTCTAATTCAACTTGTGGATAATATCGTCTTTCAAAATGCCATAATCGTTCGTTTTTGTCCTCACGTAATTTTCTTCCCTTTTCTAACATAATCATAGTCAATCCATCATTATTTTTTAAAAATTCACAATCTTCCTTTAATACTTTTGGAACACAACTTGAATAATGATCAGATAATAATGACTGCGATACACCTGTATAACACAAATCACATTTTTTAACAATTAAACCGCACATGTATTGATGAAGTGGTAATTCATGAAGTGTAAACAGTTCTAAACAATAATTGCAAGCTTCCTTTTTATATTTACAATAAATTATATGCCCATCCACCGTTTTTATATTACTTCTAACAGGACATCCATTCTTTTTATATGGACACCATTTTTGGTATAAACAATCAATCATATGTTCAGCAGTAGATTTACGATCTCCAATATATGGACAACCATTATAATCATACATGCATCGTATCTCATATTTGCAAATTAATATATGTTCATCAGTAGTCTTTTTATCACTAATAAATAAACATCCGTTATGTTTATAAGTACACCATGCTTGATATTTACAAGTTAGTGAATGTTCGTCCATGGTTTTTTTATCACTAACAAATGTACATCCATTAATATTGTATTCACATTTGGCCTCATATTTACAATCCAATATATGTTCTTTAATCATCTCAGCATCTCCTTTGACCATACAGCCATTTATAATATATTTACATCTACATTTCTTTCTGAACTCACATTTGTCAATATGCCTTTTAATTTTATCAGGACACGTTGTTCCTTTCATTTTACATCCATAGATCCTGTATATACAATTATAAGGATATGACATTCTTATTTGTGATTAATTATTTGGTAATATAAGAATATTAACAATTAATTAATTCAACTTTTTCTCCAGTATATTAGAAAAATTGCAATGCTCGCGGGATAAGAATGTATATCCCTAACGAACATTAATTGCACAAATTATAAAGTTTTTTAAAACAATTACAATTTGATTAACTTTCAAATGTTCATAGATGTTACGTGTTCATCACTACTATCAACATTTTACAATTTGACGTTTCAGTCCTTTCGAACTTACTTCGCGTGACTACCTTTAACACTCTTTTGTTTTTCGCTTTTTGGTTTTACTTTCGTTTTCTTTTCTTTTGTTTTCGGGTGGTAGTCTATTTTATATTTTTCTGGACGTTCTCCTCTTTCCAGTATATGTTTCGTTATTTTCCTCATATTTTTTACGCTATTTATGTCTCTATTTATACATCCCATTCTATTATTTTCCATTTTATATGTTAGAACTGAATGTATCCTTTTGAGCTCTCTGTCTTCTTCGTTTAATCTTTCATTATGTACCTTTACTTCCTCCATCTTCTTCTTATTATATTTCGGTACTCTCCTCTCTTTTGATATTATTAAATTTTTTGTTTCCTCTTCCGTTTTGTAATTTAATTTTGACGTATTATATTCATTTATCATATACATCCTAAAATTTTCTTTTAATAATCTCCTTAACGATGCTCCCGGCACACTTATCCTTTTGATCCTTTTCTTTTGTGTATTCTCACTCCAATCTCCCATTATTATTATTATATCCTCTCCATATTCTTCCTTTATTTTATTCACTATTCTCGCTTCACTTCGTTGTCTATTTATATACCCATACCATTTATATTTCTTATATATTCCTTCTTCTTTGTTATATTTATCTCCTACTTCATTCATTATCTTATTTTTCTCCGTTATATATTCTATGTATTTCTTATATTCCGATGTTTTTGAGTTATATTCGCTTAATTTCTTCTCTTTCTCTTTTATTCCTTCTTTTTCTGCATATTTATTGAGTTTTTCCCTATATTTGTACCTTTTTGTTTCGCGTAAACGTTGCCCACATGTGTACTTCATTGTTTTCCCTTCATTATCAATCATTGTTAATAATCTTATCTTTCCCGGATCAATATACAATAATTTCCTCTTTTTTAGTTCTTCCCTTTCTGATTCACTTGCATCCTCTATATAGGGTATACCATCTACATATTTCTTTTCTTCTATCTCTTTTTTTTGTGTCTTTCTTATTTTTGGTTTCTTTTCCGTAACACTTAATTTTTCACTTATTGTTACATATTTGGTTCCCATTTCCTTACATTTCTTTTTTTCTTGAAAAGCTTTCCTTCTTCCTATTGTCATTTTTAATTTCCTATTTTTCTCTGCTTTCATATTGTTATTATTTATAAATCGTATACTTACATCATAACCATTCGTGACAATATAATTATTAAACGTATAACCTTTTCTTCTATATTTTTTCCCTTTCATTTTAAATACAGTAGACCATATTTCATCTTCTTTCTCACATATATTTTCTAAATATGATTGCTTCGTATCATCTAACTTCGTATCATCTAACTTAATTAATTTAATTATGGAAGAAGTATCTATGACTATAGATTTTTCGACAAACGACCTTCTTAATGGCAAAAAATTAAATGATTTACATGTATTACTTACTTCATTATTAAATTCTTCCATTTTTTTTGCCAAATATACATAATGTTTCAAATATTCTAATGGCTTCACGTGTACATTATATGTGTGTGTTTTTGATGCATCATTTGAATCTTGAATTAATTCAGGAAATAATTTATTACGTTCTTGTTTTATCCACTTATGATATTTTTTATTAGATAACAATATTTCGTTATTATTAAGTAAATCATTTTTAATTAAATTTATTTCATTAGTTAATTCTTTATATTTTTCTTTAATATGAGATTGTGGTACTTTTTTCTTTTTGAGTTTGTTAATTTCATCCTTAATTTCATCTTTATATGTTAGAGTAACATATGATTTAACTTTAAGAGAAAAATTAGCCACAATATTATTTTTAATAGAAGTAAGCATTTCCGTAATTGTGTAACCTACAATATTATCTAAATGTAAACCATCAACGGGAATCATATTTGTATTATTTAATTTACTATCATAAAAATTCTGAAGCTGATCAAAAATTTTTTTATTGTCTTCAGTAAGTGCACGAGAACGGGGGGCTTTAATACAAATAACTTTAATGATTAAACGAAGGAAATTTTCGGTAATGTCTGGCATATCGGAATTTTTATCAAAACAATCAATAACAAATGCTTTTAAAAATTGATAAGTATAAGTAGTAATTAAGTGCATTCGATGAATAGCGGAAAAAAGTTCAGTATAATTTATATCAGGGCGTAATATATTTTTAAATCTGGTTTTTGTATAGACATACATTATAATTTATTATTATATTAAAAAAATTAGAATTAAACGCAAAAAAAGTATATTAAATATTATTCATAATTTTTTTTGAAAGATAAATTAATTATTATAATCGAAATAAAGGGTATTTAAAGAAATTATCGAAAGGATATAAAAATATAATAAAATTATTAAAGTTAAATATGTTAGGTGATTATTTTATTATATTAACCCGCGAGCATTGGAAAAATTGAAATAGTCATTAATTGAACAGTCTATTAGTTTTCTCCATTAGATCACAAGTTCTTTGAACTTATCATTTGCCACTATGGCACATTCCGGTAATCTTTCCGAATGGCCATTACCCACGGCTACACCAAAGGTTAAAAAACCTGAGGAAAAGAAGTGGAATCCCGAAGATTTTGTGACCCCTCTTCAAATCCATAAGACAGCAGTTGTTGATTGTCTTATGAAATTTTGTGGCAATCCGGAAGACTTGCTTTCCCTTTCTGCATTTGTTGTGCAAAAAATCAATGAACTCGAGGTTATCCTTGGTGCAATTGATGAAGAAGAACGAAAGAGAACAGCTAATCAACACATCGTTTTGCCTCAAGTTGACGAACATGTAAAGGTTACTGAAGACGCTGATGCTGACGAGGGTGATGATGAAAGTGATGAAACTTGTGTTGATATTAAGCCACGCCATGCAATTCCCACCAAACAACAAGCCATCAAAAATGAGGAAAAGAAACTTCCTTTTATGGAAGGAAAGTTGCGTGCAGTTTCCCGCACAAGTCGTCGGATAAAACATGCGCGTGAGGCAAAAGCTGAAAAGCATAGCGCAAAGAAAGAATTGATTGCTTCACGAGAGCGCGTACGTCGCAACACTACTCTTGATCAACGGCGCGAACGATCGATGAAACGTTCAGAGAATTTTTTATTTATTTAGTTGTGGTACGTTTCTTTTTCTTCTTAACGATTATCCACGACCCACCTTTAAAAAATGGATTTACCCATCTGACTTTTATTTTTTTATCAAGATTAATAGAAAAATCATCTGATTGAATTTTTACATAATTATCATTGAATTTTCTAATTGTGATTACTTTACTAAATTCATAATTAATAAACTTTGGTAAAACAATTGTAAACGGTGACATATTTGTATATACATTGATATCACAATCGTTTGGATTGACAATATAATTATTTTCTCCTTTAACGACCTCACAGTTTACCGATACTTGAGAACAAATATTAACACTACTAATAAACACATCTGATTCATTATAAATATACCTGCCAGCCAATCTATTAAGAAATTCTACAAAATCAAAACTCGTCCCGGTTAAATTCACTCTAATATATGTATCATTGGACCCATATACAGTTCCATTATTAACAAATGTATTTGTATCTGCCAAAATAATATCAGCAGCAGGTTTTTGACTTAATCTTGAATCATTTATTTGAACATAAAATGTGGGACTTCCTTTAACAGTAGCTACAGTAGAACCCTTATATCTTTTTTTTATCTCTTTGGAAATAAGATGGTATCGTTTTTTAATTGTTCTATTAAAATCTTTATATAATGATTTTCGATTAATGTCTGATATATTTAATAATGAAGTAACTAAATCTAGGAACATTGAACCACTAACACAACTTACACCACCAGCAACTATTGTATAATCAACAAAATGCTGATATATATTTTTTGCATATTCATCATACATTGGGTACCACATATATCCCCATCTGTCACCGGCTTTTCCAAAATGTTTAGATGCTGAATCAAAACTAAATATATGTTTTCCTTGTTTCCTTGCTTCCCTCATCCATTTTAGATTTTCTTTAAGATATCCATCCCCTTTTGGACCATAAAATGGAGAACCAAAAACAAAATCTACAATTAAAATATTTGCATCTGTTGATGGTTTTCTAAATGTACCATCAGGATTATTTACTGAAGTCACATATTCGACTATTTCTTCTCCGGGTTGTAATTGTGATGTAACTTCAGAAACATCATAAAATCCTTGGTAACGTGCATTCGGATAGTTGAAATTTGTAACAGCTACACGATGCAAATTAAAATAAGGTATTTTTTGAACAAACACAAACTTTTTATTAGGTTCAAATGTTACTATTGCGCAAACAATACCAGCAAATAATTGTGTACCTCCAGTACATGGATAAAAACTTTGTAAATTTCTATCTTTGTTTGGATCAATATATAAGTCCAAAGTTCCTTCTTGTTTAAAATATGTTGTTAATATTTCTTCTGCTCTTTTAGCAAAATTTGGGGCTAATTCTGGATTTTCACCTTGTGATGATCTTAGATAAGTAGATTGTTCCACTACATTAAGCAACGGCGGATTCAACAAACTATATTTAGAGTATAGTTCAGTGAATAACTGACCAGTATTTGTTGTCATATAAATAAATTCTTGACTGCTCATTTATATATTATTGGCAATATAATTTAAAAATGAAATAAATAATTTCCATTTAATATCCAATAAAAAAATTTACAGTATCACACATTGACCACATAACCGACTTACGTTAAAATGTATTTTCATACATCCATTATAACCATCATAATGATAAGGTATTCCCAAAACGATATATGACCCATCATAATCCATGCTACCATAGCCTACCCTCATCTCAGCTAAATAAACATCCTTAATTATTCCATTTTTAACATCATCTAATAATTTTCGTGTAAAGGGAATGTTTTCTTTAATTGAACTTTCGAAACTCATTTCGCCATTCATATTATCCACAAATTTAATTCGTGCTATCAACTCACTAGAACCTTCAGCAATTTTCAATGACTTTATTAAAGATCCAACCCAACAAGTACGTTTTAAATAAATTTTATATTTGGATATAACATCATTGTATTTATATTCTACCTCTAAATATTTTGTATATTGTTCGTCACACAAGTAATAATTTTGTTTATCTTCGTGCATAATATTATGCAACACTTTCATACCAATTACATCATGGCGATCAACTGTACCTTCAAATTCATCCCCGTCCGCAAAAATTTTAATATTGTTTCCATCTGTGTCAAATTTTACGTTAGAATAGTTAGCCATTGAAGTTTAGCTAGACTTATTATGATTAGTATAAAAAATCAATGGTGTTTACAATATGTATTTAATTCAATTTTTCTTCAGCTAATATACTTTAAAAATATGTTAGCTGAAGAAAAATCAGGAAATCTTTCCATATACAATCCAATCAATTTTTTATATAGATTCTAAAATATCCGATAACATATTAATTTCCTCTATAATATTTTCGTCATTCATAAAGAACATATTAAATTTATCATAATGTATAAAAATATTCATATCCAAATTCAAAAAACCAACGATCATAATATCTTTTTTAAAAATTAATTTAAAATTTGAACATCGTTGTGACATTTGTCGTGACATCTCAAAATCATATACAATCTCACATTCTGTTGTAAAACCCAACACTGTTTCAATATATTTTTTAATATTTGATATATCATATACATTTGAATCGATTTTTTTGTTTTCATCAATACAATCATAGTTTGATAATATCAGTTCATTATTATCATATTTGCATTCTCGCAGAATATATTTAGTTTTATTGATGTCATAAAGTCCTTCAATTTGATATGAGCTAATTGAATATATTTTATCAGATTCAAAATAATCTTTTTTAATTTTACAAAATGCTAATGTTAATTTGTTTGATTCATTATGTGTAAAATCAACAAATAATTTTAAATATTTTATTTGAATTTTATATTTTTTACCTGTGGTTTCCATAATTTGACCATATTTTGATCTTTCTAATTTCACAATATCATCCTTTAATAATTGTTTCATTATGTATATACTTTATTTTAAAATAAATAAAATTTACTTGATTGTGCTTTTAGTAGCTTCAAGTAATGCATACCGGACAAAAGACACTTCTTTTGCTGCAATGATCACACTATGAGTATAACATTCTCGATAATCAGATTCGCCTTTCAATATTGCTCCAATAGAAATGAACTCTTTTAAAAACCCTGCACCATACTGACCTTTCATACATGGCAATTGTTCAGCTGTTTGTGGAATACATTTTATTTCATGATCATGCATTTTGGAACGAACAACCAATTCATTGCAATAGGCACATGGTATTTCGGCGCGACCACACTTATTTTCATGGTCATCAAAATCTTTTGTACATACGTATTGATCACACATATCACAAAAAAGTTCGATGAATGGACAATCATCTGCATGAACCACACCTTCTAGGCCACATGATTCACATGGCAAAGTGTTTTCATGTACCTTTTCTTCAAGTTTAGCCATTTGTTTTTCACACACAGGATCTGTGTTATGGTAATTTTATTCGATTAATCGGATATATCAATTAGTTGATATATTCAATTTTTTAATTTGATATATTTTTTAAAAAGTATGTCAAGTTAAAAAGTCCAATCTATAACACAATGGAAATAATACCACGATCAACGCGCAATCGCATATTCCATTTGACCTTTAAATGAATGAGTTCAAGATGTGATACTGCAATAATTGTTTTGTGAGGAAACATTGTGATAATATTATTGAAAATCTTATAGGCGATTTCAGGATCTGACCCCGCCTCAGGTTCATCCAGAATCAAAATTTTCTTATCATCAACAATTAATTGATGAATGCGTGTAGCAATAGCCAAACGTGTTTTTTGTCCTCCTGAAATCGCTTCATTTATGTGTTGATCAAAAATATTAACTGGAAGGCTTTTTGTTGTTTCATTTTGTTTTTTACTTGCAAGATCCTCCAGCCAATCATCAACACAACAAATTTGCATACATCGCAAGATCAATTTATCGTCCATTTCATCGGAAAACAATTGGCGAATTGTGATTTTAGATGTCGGTAAGCTTTCCTTTATTGTTTGATACATCTCCACATACTCATCAAAGAAATTTTCAGGTAAATTCTTTGTAATAGTCATACCCGGTATTTTTCCCATGAGGGCATTTAGAAATGTACTTTTTCCATGTCCGGATGGTCCCTGGATAAGAATTTTGTTACCATTTGAAATAACAAGATTCTTCATATTATTATCAAATTGAAGATTAAATTTACCACATGGTACATCAACATTTGAAATACAAAGGTAATCGGGAAAAGATAATTTAATTGGTCGCGTTTTAAAATCGAGATCATCCCACAATTTTTGATATGTCGAGTAATCAGTGGACCATTTTTGGTATTGATTCATAAATTGCATCAGGCTACTGAACGTTCCAGCAAAATCATTAAATGCCCTTATAACCAATAACAAAGATATAAGGTTCTGCTTACAAAATATACATATCATTGCGAGACTGAAATTATTAACCATCATTGAAGAATTGGAAATATTGGTCCAGCCTTGATTGATAATAAAATTACCTTTCCGAAGCTTTTCAATAAATCCCTTTAGAACACCTGGGGATTTCTGATTGTGTTGAAAAAGGGGTAAAATCAATGTCAAAATGTTATTGATTTGCAATGATTCATCTTTGAATTTCTTCCTATTCAAATTAAATGAAACATGCATTTTTGCTATGCAGATAAAATATGAGAATCCATTGATACAAATTATCGCGAAAAATAAATACATCATACTATTTTTCCAAAAAATCATCACACACGAAATTATTGATGTAATGAGATCAGTCATTTGTGATACACCCCATTCAAAAAGAATCTCGACACTGTATCCAGCTACTGTTAGTTTATTATTAAAATCTGTAGCTGGTAACTTGTTCTTTGATGCAAAAGAGAGAGAATTATAGTTGTCAATACCGTCTTCAATAAATTTTTGATGCATTTTATAAATGATCTTTTTCCTATAAGGCTTCGTAATAAATTGGGTTATTAAAGGTCCTAGCACTAACGTCCCAATATACAATTTAACGCGGTGAGGTATTTGTTCATCAGTTGCTTCAGTGAGAGAAATGAAAAACGATGTACTAATAACATCAACAATAATCACAATTACATAACTGGCGTAATATCCTGATTTCTGTTGGATATTCAATGATTTGACCAATTGAAGCAAAACCACAAAGATTGATGGTTGCCTCATTTCCTTATCAAAAGGATGTAATAGGATAATTCGATAAAGGATATATCAATTAATGTGGATATTCAATTTTTTATTTGCAGATAAAGAAAAATTGAATATGCCAACTATTTGATATATTCAATTATATTTACGGTATTATCATCAAATTTCATTTACAATGGCATGTAATACATCTACGGAAGCTATGAAAAAATTCGAAATTAAGGAAATACCTGTTGCTGTTGACAAAAAGCCAACAGTTGTCATAGAATCACCAATTGCATTCACAGGAGAACCATCTGTTACAGTTGAAGAAAAGCCAACAGCCATAATTCCAGAAAAACCACCTACAAAGTTTCTTTTCCGTGAAAATAAAAGTTGTAAGCTCCATACTATAACCTATGATCCATCTAAAAGTGTAATTGATCAAGTTACAGAATATCATGAAACAATAACAACACGTTTTGGAAAACCTAAATTTTTTGTTGGATTATCATTTGTCAAGATACACAATATTACATATAAAATTTGGCAACGATATGATGACATATTACCAACATTATATTCTGATTATCTTATTTTTGCCTATATATCATGTCATCCTATTTTCATGACGATGGTTGGAACTAAACGTCTCTCTCATTCAGTAACTGGTATTGATGGAATAGATAAAGTGTTTCGACAAATTCATAAATTAGGTCATCTAAATGAGGAGGCGCTTCATTTTGAAAAGGAACATGACTGTTTATCCAGACAAGTATGTTACCAGGGCATTAAGTCACTACATAATGTTCCTAAAAGTGAATTGCATAAATGTATGAACTTTCAAATACATGGCAAATTATTTAATATGATGACTTCATCATTAAATTTTGTTAAATTAACTAATGAACATGAGGTTCATCGTGAAACAATGCCATTCGAATCAGGTCTAATTATTGATCCAATACCATTCACATTTGAATGTCATAAAGCTGGTGGCATGTCATTTATTGAGGATGGTGATATTGATTTTTGGGAAAAACATTGTGCGGAAACAGGAAATAAAAAAATATGGAAACGTAAAGTTATAATTCCAAATGATGCAAACGTTATCATTTATTTTTCAGATGATTTTGGTTTACAGTTTAAGACTGATAAATTCATTTTGCGCGATCGCCAACCTTTGTAATTTTTTTTATGGTTCCATGGTTCGTATATACTGTGATAAATCACTTGTTTCTGACTGTAAGTCAAAAGTATACATTGTTTTCATTGTATTAATAGATTGTTCATATTTATATTTTTCATATATATTTTTAATTACGCGAAAAATAAGTGCGGATCCTAATATAATTAGCACTACAGAAATAAATACATCATAATTTCCTTTAATTGGTTCATATGAACATACACCGGCTTTCTTATAAATTTTTCTTGGTTCGAATGATGATGTAAAATTATTTATGCATTCGTATACTTCTTCAGATGTTCCATTACAATATAATGTCCTCTCCCATGGTAGTGGATTATCCGGACATTGTTGATATGCACTTATAAGCATCCAACAAAGTGTTGTATTCAAATAATTATAATGACATTGCATTTGTGTTTTATCATAAGGAGGATTCATGTTGTAATCTGACCAGCATTCTCCTTCAATATTAATATGTGGATTGCGTTCTATTTGTGTTATACATTCTGGAATATCAGGAATTGATTGAATGGGTATACAATTTGAAAATGCAAATTTATGTGTATTCATTGTCATACCTATTTGATCATAAACAACTGATGTCCTTTCTATTTCAAGTTGTGATGTTAAAATAAAAATTGGAATAGTAAGTATCACCATTCCAAAACAGAAAAATACATAATCCTTAAATTTAATTAAATTTGTACACCTGCCCATTGTAATTTGTAATAATAATATCAAATAATTAATGTGATTATTTAATATTATAATATTCAATTTTTAATTAAATGTTCTTAGCCACAGTATTAAAAAAATCATAATCCTTCTTTAATTCTTCTGGTAAAGAATAATAGCCCATTGCTAAATCAAATAATTGGTCTAACTTAACTGGATAAGAGTTAAACTTACAAAAATATTCAATTATATTTTCATCACTTAAGCATTTTTTTGTTTCTGTACATATTTTATTCATACTTGAAATCAATTCAATATTTGATCCAACTTTATTATTAGTTGATGAATATTTGTAACCTAGCAGAAATCCCCCAGCACAAAATAATGGAGTAGCTATTGGAAATAATATTGACAGTCCAACTGTACCAATTGACATGCCTCCATATTTTGCTATTTTTTCAGTATCACTGTCCTTGTACATTTTAGAATATGTGCTTTCTAATTTAGTAGAAAAATTAATAACGGTGTCTAGCACATGTACTAATGCAATAATTGCCATATCATATTCTCTTTTTTTTATAATATTGGTTGTTGAATTTTTATATTTTGCTATAATTTTATCCAAATTATTTACATATATTCGCCATTTTTTATCTATATACAATTGATCTATTTCCGGATTTACTTTAATTTCATAATTTGTAGTCATTTATTATATATTTTATTATTATAATTATTTGCATCATTTAAAAAGTTCAATTTTTTAAAAAAGTTGAATGTGATGACATATTGTATATACCATTATTTTCCATACAATTTATCTTTACATTGTGCAAATGGCGCGTGTTATTCCTGAAACAAAAGAAACTGACAGATTAACAATTTTAAAGGAAAAGGAAGGAGAAACTACAAAAAAATTAAAAGAATTACAGGATGAAATTAATAAATTAAATAATACATTAAGAGAAACACAAAATGAAATTAAGTCTATTATTGTAAAGACTGAAGGTAAACATAAATTCTTTGTTAAAAATCTACATCGTTCGGAAAACATCCAGAAAACTTTTGCAGAAATTGGTCGAGTAGTCGAGTCTGAAAAAGAAATTGGTAAGACTTTTGGAAAAACAAAATATATTGGTTATATTGTTTTTTCAGAGCCTATTGTTCTGACTAAAGACATTTGTGAAAAATTCTCATTTTATGAAATACAATATTTTGATCAAGCAATATGGAATTCATCAATAGAACCAACTGATTTTGATGAATATATGATGTTTAGGTATGGCGAAACAAAATATAATAATGCAAATGCAATTATTTCAAAATCTTTGCCAGTAGTTGTTCTACCTAAAAAAAAATCTTCGAATTTATCACATAAATATTATTCTGATGCGGATATTGAAGCTGAAGATTTTCAATGTGTTACATGCGATGTATGTGGATATTCAATTTATTACAGATGCGAAGATGATTATGATTCATACGGAAAGTTTTATAGGTTCGGAGATTGGATTGTTTGTGATGAAGAGGTACATCCTAATTGTATCGAAATATTTATGAAACGTTTCCGAAAACAAGGTGTACCTATTCCGAATCGGATATGTGCTACGAATACAGTAATTTATTTATAAAAATGTTTCCATTTAATTCTTTGATTGGTCCATGATAAGCGATGCAATATGAGAATGTATCAGTGATGGTTTATAAATATAACATATATTTGTTTATTACTTTTGCTCCATCACTTGTATTACTGGAGAATCATGGAAAGATTCAGTTGGATATTCCCGTGATTCTCCAGTAATACAAGTGATGGAATCTGAAGCATGAAATATTAAATGATCTTACGTAATGGATTATATGGAATCATTACATATTACAATTTATTGGTTTTATGCTTTGTTATAATCACTTCTACTTTTTAATGTTGCATCGCTTCGCAGGAAACAATAAAGATAATCACATGACCATTATAAAATTGAAAAATATTCATTGGGTATATTATTTAATATTAATTATTGAATTATAAAATATGAATACATTTAATTATCCATCTGTTATTTTTGGAACACATAAAATATCTGTTGAAGCAATAAAATATGCTCTTCAAATGGGTTATACGATGGTCGATACAGCTACAGGATACAATAATGACACTGATATACAACAGGCAATAATTTCAACAAATAAATATCCACAAATTTTGACAAAATTTAATCAAAATGATTTCAAGGATGGTAATATGGGTACAGCAATTCATAACCATTGTAAGACAACTGGCATTTTGGAAAAAAATAAACATATCCTTTTATTACATTCATCAATGCCGAGCAGTGAGGAAAATATAATTGCATTGAAAAAGTTAAAAGAATTAATGCCTGATCAAAAATATGGAATTTCTAATTTTAGTATTAAACAAATACAATATTTAATTGACAATGATTGTAAACCTGATGTTATATCATTAGAATTTAATCCTTATTATCAACCTAATAGACTAGTTGCCTTTTGCCATGAACATAAAATTGTAGTTACTGGCTACAGACCAACTTCTAAAGGTAAAATATTCACTGATCCAACAATTAAAAATATAGCAATGAAACATAATACAACAATAGGTAAAGTTGTTTTAAAATGGATATCATTAAAAAATATTATTCCGATTGTTTCATCTAATAAAAAAGAAAATATTATTGACAATTTAATTTTTGATAATGTGGCACTGGATGAAAGTGACATTAATGAAATCAATAAATTAAATACTAATACTGCAACATGTATGACAAAATTTTGTGAGCATGACGAATAATCAATAAAAGTTGAATATAATTGTTATTAAAAAATAATATGAGTAAATCAGTGAATTATTAAACATATGAAAAAACAACGAATTTCTGTTCAAGCTGAAACTTTAAAATATGTAGAAAAGAATAAAAGTAAATTGAAATCAGCTGTTAAAAAATATACTGCATGCACAACACAAAATACAATCCCTGATTTAAAAGAAGTTAAAACAAATATTGAAGTTGTTGGCATGGATACATTAGGAGCAACAATTTATTTTCAAGAAAAATTAAAGAAGAAATTTGCATTTTTAGTCATGGCAAATCCTACAAATCCTGGAGGTGGCTATAAAGATGGTTCACCAGCACAAGAAGAAAGTATATGCCGAAGAACCAATTTGGTGCAATGTATCAATTCTGTAAAATATCCAATACCAGAATTTGGTGGAATATACATCAGGGACATTCATATTATCCGTGATCATGAAAAAAATAAGTATGAATTTTTTAAAAGTCCTTACGTTAGCAATTGCGTTTTATGTTGTGCGTACAGTAATCCATTAACCAAAAATGATAAATTGGAAACAAAATATAGGAATAATACAAAATTAAAAATAGAAGCAATGTTTAATATTTTATTGGAAAATGGAAATACAAATATTATATTAAGTGCTTTCGGCTGTGGAGCATTTGGTAATCCCCCTAAAGATATGGCAGAAATATTTTTGGAAGTTATCAACTCGGAAAATTACAAAAATAAATTTGAAAATATCATTTTTGCTATTATCAAAGATGCATGGTTTGCAAATTATGCAACATTCACTGATGTTTTGACTAAATCAAATAATGGCAAATAATTAAAATAACATTCTTGTCTCCATAAATATTATTATCCATATTTATACTATTTGATATTTCCACTTGATAAACTTTTTGAATTTTTACTATTGTTTGATTTATCGATGAATAACATGATATGTATTTTTTATATTTATCATCTTCTAAAAATGATAAATCTTTTCTTTTTAAATATTCATCAAACAAATCATCTGCAATATTTAAACCATGTTTAAGGGAATGTGTTAAAGCTGTATATCCATTATGGTCCATCACATTTAAATCACAATTTTTATTTTTAATAATCTTCTGGACCAATCCAAATTTAAAATGTTCAATTGCATGCATTAATACTGTTCTAGTTTTTTGCCCAAATTTATATTCTGGATGATTTTTCTCAATATGATAATCAGGATTGTGTTTAACTTTTTCATAATTTAAACTTTCTCCATCATATGGAACCATACTACCTGAATTTCTAAATGGATGTAAGTAATTTAAATCATAAAATCCATTATCAAGTATTTTATTTGCTAAAACCAAATTACCTTTTTTGATTGCAGCTAATAATGTCAATGTTTTTGTCCTTATAAAGGCTTTTTTATTTTGTTTATAACTACCATATTCTTTTTGTGATAACATCAATTTATTTATCAATTTGGGTTATATGTGATTTTATTGTTATGGAATTCAATTTTTCTGATTAATAAAATTGATTATAATTTTAACTGTATAATAAATAAAATAAATTTAATTAATCACATATGTTCAAACATTTAGAAAATAAAGTGGTTATAATAAGTGGATCTGGTGGTGGAGCAGATTTGTTTGGTGGTCTACCACTGTATTTTGAAATAATAAAAACAGCAAAAAAGGTTATATTAGCCAATTTTTCATTTACGGATGAACAAAGTTGTGAGGTATCTGCAGAACAAAAATGTGCAAAAAAATTTAATAAATATCTATATAAAATCCATAAATATGAAGATCATGAAGGTATTTCAAAAAAATGTTTTCCTGAAGCAAGATTAGCCAGTTGCCTATCACATGATGTTTATGCAATTTTAATTCACGACACACTTACAGTAAAAGATATTGAAATATGTTATTTGGATATAATTAAAGAAGAAGGTGATGTTGATTACATATACTTAGTTGACGGTGGAATTGATGTGCTTTTGACAGGTAATGAAAAAGGACTTGGAACACCTGTTGAGGACATGATGCATTTAAAAGCAGTAAACCTATTAGATATCAAAGAAAAATATGTTATGGCTGTTGGCGTGGATATAGATATCGCCCATGGTGTCCATTTGGATGATTTAGAGACAAGGTTAAAACAATTAGAACCTATTAAAATATTGGAATGGAAATGGGACCTCAAACAATCCTCTGTGGCAAAATATAAAGAAATTGTCAGTATATGTCAGCCAGTTAATACAATTGTACAAAGTTTAATTGTTGCTTCTCTTGATGGTCATGTTGGAAATTATACACCAGATCACCTAAAAGTTCGTATTGATAAAAATATAATTCCATTAAATTCACGTATTTGTACAGCATTTGTATATCCATTGTTAAATATAGCAAATGATGTTATTTATTTAGATAAAATAAAAATGGACATGAACACTGATCAAGTTGATGATCTTATTAGTGAAATTCATCCGGAAATCGATGATATTGCAAATATTGTATAAAATATTGTATCTCTTAATGATATAAAATGCCAGAAAATTTTAATCGACGAATGAGTAGTGCCGAAAAAAGTTTGAGACGACAACAAAATAATTGTTGTAGTTTATCAAATAGATTAAACAGACCACAAAATCTATTTAGATCATCGATTATTAATTGTCATACACTTCCTGATGGTCGTCAAATATGCGAATCTTGTAGTTTTATTGATGGTCGCGAAGTATGTGTTATTATATAATGAAAGATTATTGTTTTTCACGTTTTGTCATATGTGCATTTGGTTTCTTATCATCATCAAACAATGATTGAATTTTGATTAGTAAAATAATATGAATAATTTTATTCATCAACATCTCAGCTACTTTTTTATGTTTCTGTGATTCACAAATACACATTTTCATTGCATTTTCCATAAATGTTTGTTTAATATTATTAATACTTTTTGTATATATTTCTTTGTCACACGATTTACCTTTATTGATTTTTTTGTCAAAATTAATTTGCAATTGAAGATTATCTATTAGATGTTTAACATTAAAGAATGTTTCAAAAAATAATACATGTGGTTCAAATATTGTTGTTTCATCATCAGCATTTAATTCAACATTACATTGCATGTTGAATTGTTCATTTTCATCAATTGGAATTTCTAATTTATTTGTGAAACTTGATGTTAATATTTTTCTATCTTTTTCAATTGATATTTCATAATTTGTATTTTTATCTATTTGTTCATTGACATCAATACGAATACGATTTAAAGTGGATGTTAGTATGCAACAACATTTTCGATTACGATAATAACGATTATAACATTTGGTTCCAATAGAGGAACATATGTAACATTCACTAGGTACCTTGCATACGCTAAAGTCTATAAAAGGCATATATAATTATGTAATATATGCATGTCTTTAAATAGTATATTCATTTAATTTCATTTTTTCGTATAAAAAAAAATGAAATTAAATGAATTTATTCAACCTATCTAACAATCTTATGGAAAAATAAATAAATAAGTATGTCAGCAGATATATTACCAGTTGAAACTAAACAAAAACCCAATCATGACTTCAAAAAAGGATTACTTTTAGAATCAAAAATCCATGAACATTTTATAAAATTTGGAGCACCAGATCCGATCCAATGTTTAAAAGAAAATGATGTTATTAAAAAATTTGGTATAAATGTAACAGCAATTGATCATTATATGTATTATAATAATAAAATTGTCTTATTACAAGACAAATGGTCATCGCGGGCCCCTTCTATTTATGATATTGATCATTTTATTGTAAGTGTAAATGCTATCAAAAATCAATTGACTGGATTTGAAATCAAGGCAATATATGTTTCTAAAAAACAACCAACAAAACCCGCATTGGAATCTTTAAAAACTAATGGACATATTTCAATAAATAATGATTCAGATGAAAACTCTATTGAAGATCTAATCAAGCAATTAGAACCTCAAATTTTATCTTTTTTTGGTATTGACGGGACATCAGCTGGCGATATAAATAATAATTTAAAAAAAATCAATGAGGAAAATATAAAAAAATTAGAAAAAGAAATATTGTTAGATAAAGAATTAGAAAATTTAATTAAGAAATTACAATCTTATACCAAATATAAAAATATACAGAAAACAATTCTGCTATTTACTTCATTCAAAGATAAAAAGATAAAATCATTGGATATCGCACATATACAATCCAATCTAATAAAAATACTTCGCACACACAAATCCTGTACCACTACCAATTATAAATTTGTGGAACAATGTTTGTATGATACTAATAATATAATTTCCATGGCAAAGGAATTAGGCAGGATGAAAAAAATAATTATATGTCCTATCACATTAAATAAATTTCAACTTCTCTCACATAATTTTAGTAATTTTGAAGAATTTACTACTTATGGTGAAAAGCATTGGAAAAAATTAATAAAAATGGACTATGAGGAACTTCAAATTGTATTAAATAAATTAAAAAAATCTAAAAATTCCATATGGTTAATGTGTTGGAATATTTGTTGCAACTGCTGTTAAAACTTGTTGATTTGGTATCATTTCTATAAGGTTGCATATTCGTGTAACTATGCTGCAATTACGCACGAGTGGCGACGTAAGGTTATGAATGAACCTTGTAGCTGTTGTCATAATGGACATGTGTAGTATAGACTGATTCATTTTATTATTCAATAAAATAACTCATTCTAATTTAAGTTGAAATATTTAATAGTCGTACCATCTTATTATAACATTTTTGCCCAAGTACTTTGTTAAAATTAGGAGTTACTAGCGTCGCTACTTTAACTGGTGGCATTACTTTATTACACAAATCACAATCTGAAAAGAATGAACGCAAAAAGAAATTGTAACATTTTGCCGGTATTATTTCATTTACAACCAGCATACTTAGTGGGACATTCTTAATTCATTGTTTAGGAAAGAATGCAGATGAAGATTTAAAAGAAAAGAAACAATGTGAACGTTTAGAAAAATCTGAAAGGCGAACATTTCGTGATAATATGATAAATTCAATGGAGCGAGCCAATTATCTTAAATCACATGAAATACGCAATGCACACACATTTCATGATCACCGTGATATATGAACTACATGAGGCCAATAACCTTAAATTCTGTAAAATATTATACAATTAAGTTTTGTTTATCAATAAATGAATTATACTTAATATACTAACAAAAAATATATTTCCATATGTTTGTTTCCCGGCACTGATCGATAGTGTTTCGATTTCATATTTCAAATCATGGTCACCATCAGTTACCATATATGCTAATCCTGTACTACATGGTTGCTGTTCATATAAATTATCATTTGAAATGTTAAATGTTGGAACACTTAATATTTCTTTAGTGCCTTTGCATACATTTTCTTCAACCAAAATATTTTCAAACGATACAAAGTTAAAACAGATACAACTATTATTAAATGTATTACTATTAATATTTGCATTTTTGACATTATTTATACAAACACCAGCCTTTTTATTATTTGCAATTGTATTATCATATACGAATTTTGTTTCAACAGGAAATAGAGAGCTGTAACTTAACATATACCCACAACCAGTACTTGTATAACCATTTGATTTGACAATATTTGATCCACCGGTAAAATATTGTGTATTATTAATAAAAATTCCATGGCCACCATTATCAAATGCAATTGAATTAGTAATTGAAACATTAATCATTTGATCTGTAGTAATTCCATAACGCAAATTATTATTTATTATACAATTATCTACAATTCCATTTATTCCCCAAATATTACCATTATTCCAACCATGAATATCAATACCAGTTTGCTGAAAATTAATTGATTTTATGTTATAAATTTTCGTATTTTTGCATGCTTCCATAAATATTCCTGACCGACCATACAAATAAGTGTTAGTCGAATATTGATTATTTTTATTTCCGTCTATTGTCATATTGGATATAGTAATATCATTAAGTAGACGTCCACGTAAAAATCCTGCCGTTCCTGCAACAAAAGGTCTGGAGTAATTTTTTAATATTAAAATTGTTTCATCAATACCTTCTCCCTGTAAATGTGTCATATCTTGTAATTTAAGTGTTTCATTAATAATATACGTTCCAGCTTTAATTAATACAGTACCTCCACCATTAGAATAAATATCATTTAATGCTGATTGAATAATTTTTGTTGTGTCTGATATTTCAATGATATTATATGGTGATTTTATATTATATCCGACAATATAATTATTATTTGTTACTGTTTCTGGTACTAGTGAAGAACATGTTGATGTAAATATAAATGCATTGTTGTTTAAATATATTGCAGATTGATTTTGTGGATTGATATCGATAAAAACTTTACTACTAGTATCACTTTTATATAATGATCTCGTGGCACACACATTATCATGTGCATATACATATTGTGCATTTGAAAAATCAAAACATACACAACTTGCACTTATATAATTATTATATATGTATGTATATGGAACATCATTCAAACATATTCCAGCACGCGCATTATTTTTAAAATTGTTATTATATATCCAAATTAATCGAGTAATATAAATATCCTGGTTATTTTGAATTGATATACCACATCCAAAACTAGATGGATAAAAATATCCATTATCATTCGCACTATTATTTGCAATTACTACTTGATATGATCCTGTAACAATATTAAAACCATGACGACCATTGTGATATGCTAAATTATTAGTAGCCACTATGTCAATTGATTGATCTAGAGTAAAACCATCCCAGTCATTATCATTAGCAATACAATTGGTGATAGTTAAATTTTTACCATAAATTGGATTTAATTTATCATCTTTATTACCATGTGGATCAAAACCATATCCTTGGAAATTTGTAATATGTACATGGTCAAACCAAACATATTGAGATGCTTCTGTAAAAATACCATACCTACCATAATGATGTGCCTGATCATTATATTGATTCAATTTATTTCCATTAAGGGACATATTTGATATAATGACATTATTCATTAGTGATGTCCTGACAAATCCAGCTTTAGCAAACGGTTCTGCAAAATCAACAAGTGTCAAATTCGTTATGCCCATTCCTTCACCTTTAAAATGTGTGTTTGCACCCATATTCAAATTTCTTGTTAAAATATAAGTTCCTTTTTTAACGAGTAACGTACCACCACCGTTAGCACCAATAGTATATAATGCTAATTGTAATATATCTGTTATATTATTTATTTCTTCTGTAATGTTATAAATTCCATTATATGTTTCTCCACCAGTGAGTTCTAAATTTTTTCCAAAAACATAATTATTTTGACCGATATCTACATATGGCGAATATGTTGCATGTGCGATACTATATATACTTAATAGTAATAGCAATAGCTTCATATTCTAATTTATATAATAATATATGTTTTTTATATTATGTATATGAAAACTTTTAATTTTCAATTTTTTTTAACGTTTGTGGACATGCAATGTTAATCCATTTTTAATGGATAATAGTATACCAATATTATAATCCAATTTTTTATCATCTGTTCTAGTGAATCTAAATTTATTTAATAACATACATGTCAATATTTTAATTTCACTTAGTGCCATTGATTTTCCTAGACATAATCTTGTACCACCATTAAATGTTGGAAAGCGGTAGGATGATATATTTGTAATGTTAGTTTCTTTCATCCATCTTTCTGGAATAAATTCATCCATATCTTTGCCCCAAAGTGATTCTAGTCGATTAATGATGTACGGCGAATATATAATGTTTGTTCCAGCTGGAATGTGTAATCCATTAGGTAAAACACATTTTTGAACAGCTATTTTCCCATCTAATGGAACAGCTGGATATAATCTTAATGTTTCTGATATTGTTGCCTCAAGATATTTCATTTTTTTAATATTGTCATAATTTATATTATTATCCATATTTGAAATTTCATCACATAATTTATTGTTTATATTTACATTTGTAGATAACACACTAAATAACCATGTCAATGTACATGCTGTTGTATCCCTACCGGCAAGCATTATATTTAAAATCATATTTTTTAAATAAGTAGTATTGCAGTCCGAATTTTCCATAACAACAGATAACAAATCATTTCTATTTGACAAATTATCTTTATGATTTTCTATGATCTGCAAAATATAATTATCCAATACAGAAATACATTTAGCTAACTCCTTTTCACTACCAATAGATAACATTCTTTTGCTTTTCCATATAATTGGTAATGTATACAACCTATCATATATTATTTGTTGTGCTCTATCAAATGCATTTGAAAATTCACTTCTTTTATTTTTTAATGTGTTCGCCTCAAATCCAAAAGCAATTTCGCATATACAATCAAATGTGTATCGAAAGAATAAATCCTGTATATCTATTTTATTGTTAGCACTTGAGGCAATTTTATTTAAAATTTCAATTATGATATTACCATTTTTAATCAATACAGATTCTATGTGTTGTGTTAATCGCTTTACAGAAAAAATAGGAGAAATTAATTGCCTATGCATTCTCCACGTATCACCATCTGAATTAAATATACCGTTCCCTAACAAATCATGAAATATTTCATTAAACATTCCACCTTTTCCAAAATTATTAACATTATCCTTTAATATATATTTTAAGAGGTCCGGATCTAATAATTCTACAGCATGAAACTTTCTTCCAAATAATGAATATTGCCAACATTTTTGGCCGAGTGCTATTGCCTTTTTACTGTGATCCAATCTCCAATCATGAAATCGATGAATATTTTCCATAAATTCAATAGTATTACCAATAATTGGCATATATTTTGGCGGATAGTATACACCTTTAAATATGATGGATTTCTGATAAATTATAAATAATGTTAATATGATAAATAAACATATTGGAATAAAATAAAACATAGTATAATTTATCAATATTATTACATCAGACCATTAGGTAGTTGGAAATTCAATAATTTACTTACTGGATTTTTTGCTGGCCCACCATTTTTCCACACGAGCAAGAATAGCTGGAACACGTTCTGGTGCAATCTTTCCTTCTCCTCCATTTGGCATAAACATCATTTTGTATACTGATGCTTCAATATCTTCCTTTATCGGTGTCATAACACGATAATCTTCGAATTCCACAGACACCTTTCCATTAGCGATAGTAAATTGTAATAAGGGTTCTTCTTTATATGTTTCAGCATGTATCTCACCGATCTCACATGGATATAATTGACATTTTAGTGAAAGTTCAGGAAACCTTTCTGCAATGAGTTTCCATTCATCATAAACTTCTATGGCTTGTGGACGTTTGCCTAAATTGGCATCAAAGCTGACAACTCCGTTCCATGTAATCCAACTATCTTGTGACATACATGATGAACACCATACAGTATTTTTTAAATATTCTAAATCATGAATCAATCCATACTTTTCTTTTAGTTCATCATATACTTTTTGTTTCATTTTCCAGTTATCTGATTCGGGTGTTTCCTCTGGTATTCCAAATGCATTTTCAAAATCATTAGTTAATTTTTTATAATTAGACCAAACATCAAAACTACAAGTTTGTACACAGATACGTTCTGCTAGTGTTGATGAAACGTTTTCGCCTCGAATGACACAACCTGTCCATTTCGGTAGGTCAATGCTTTTTAATTTTTCAAGAATATGTTCGTCTAGAGATGATTTTGTTTCTGCATCATATGAACTCATTGTTTGATACTTGATAAAATATTTTATATATAGAATATTCAGTAATATGATAATTCAATTTTTTTTCACTTAATATCATTTTTCAATGAAAAAAGTTGAAAAATATAAATAATGATTGACATTAATACATTTAATAAAAATAAATATAATAATGGAATCAAACAGTACTATACAAATAGAAGGACAAACAGATACAATTCCTTCAAATGAATGTCAGACTGACTCACAAGAGGGTAAAATTGATACGAATATAAAAGCAAAAATGATTTCATTAAATATATTGAATGTGTTTATTATAATTACACAAGGATTTTTGGTACATGTAATTACTTCGTTGTGTGTGCCAGACTTTCATAATTTTCCATCAATGAACCCTGGTTCGAAATCGGATCAACGTGCGAGTTATGTTTGGATATTCTGGTTTAAAACATTTTTGGTTATTGGATTATGGTTATCAATACTTGTGTCTTTAGTATATCTTCTCATATGTCATTTTGTCAGGCGATATGCGAAACCCAGTGAAAAGATGGTTACTAATTATATTACACTTGCAATATGTGGTCCTATGGCTATTCCATTTATGATGGCATGTGGGATGATTGTTGTGTTTGTTGAAGCAGGTACGGCAGACACAGATTTCTTCTTGTTCTTTTACTATGTTACTGTTATTTTCACAACTATGTTTATCATAATGTTTTGTCCAATATTGTCGCTACCATCGATGGTACTATCATATTATATTTCTACTGTTGGCATGTATAGTAATATACAAATACCTTTACTAGATCAATATTTTAATGATATGGAAAATCCTGGAGAAAAGTTGAAAGGTTGATTATATTGATATTCCCATTAAAAACACTCTATCTATATTCATATTTTCACAATTATGACTGGTGAAACTAAATTTGACTATATCATTTCTGTGGGTGCGCGAGCCACAGGAAATGATGTTCGTAAGAATCAACTTACATCACTAGGCTTAGGCTTATTTGATAATAAATCAAAATATCAAAATGTAGCCCATCGAACATTTGGTAATTTTAATCTCAAGGAAGAATGCACATGGAATCCAAAATTTATCCCTAAAAATATGGAATTTTATAATGAAATAACGGATGGCAAATGTTCACTATCATTAGATGATGGTATTCGACAGTTTCAAACCGCAATAGAAGACTGGCAAAGGATATATAAAATTAAACCGGGTCGCGCATTAATTTTAATAAATTCGAATGATGATAATTTTACACATTTGGTTCCAATTCTTTCAAAATTTAATTTCCCGCAACTTCAAATATTGTTTAATAAAACACATACGCAATTACAAATTCAATCCATTATAAATTATTTTCCATGGATCGATACAGATTTCTTACAGTCCGATTATGAATATGATCCATTAATTACAGATTATGACCCAACTCTTTCTGCCTTAGCGAACGGACAATTTTTATTGAATTTAATAAATGGTCGACACGTTAAACCAGTTCCACATCCAAAAGAAATTAAGGATGAGCCTAAAAAGGATTTAATTATACCAGTTCCACATCCAAAAGAAATTAAGGATGAGCCTAAAAAGGATTTAATTATACCAGTTCCTTGTCCGATAAAACTTCAAAAAATGGCGCGACGCAAAAAACTCCGAATTGTGGGCATAACAGTAGTTGTATTAGCTGTAGTTGCTACACCATTTATTGTTGCTAAATTACGTCGACGAAAACATTAAGTTTTGTTTTTATTTTTAATATCCAATAATTTGTCCATATACACATTTTTTGTGTTTTTTGCATAATTATAAATACATTTGTCTGTAATTGGTATATTAAACTCGAGTATGTAGTCAATAATTTTTTTATTACCTGAATAACATGCATTTTCTAAACATTCAGTGTCAAATTTAACATTGAATTTAGAAATAAAATCTTTTAAAATCTTTAAATTGGAACCAAAACATGCGTCTTTTAAAAACTTTATATCAAATTTATTATCTTTAAAATAATTAGTTGGTATCTTAATAGAATTTTTAAGACACCATCTTATACAATCCTCATCTATATTTTCAACTGCTTGCACTATGTCTATTTTATTAATCTTATTCCACATTTCGTTAACTGTATATAGTTCATGGCAATTTGCAAATTTGAAGTTATTAAATAATATATTTTTATTTTTGATACAATGATTATTTAATATCGCTGTAAAACATTTTATATTTGGTTTTATTTTAGTTGTAACTGATTGCACTGCAACTTCACCTAACCTTTTACATGTTAATAATAAAATATCTTCAGATGGTTTAACATTAATATCAATTAGATATTTAACAACGTGATCAAATGAACTACTGGTGCCTCCTCCATTCCAGTACAACGATGAATTGATTATTTCAAGAAGATCATTTTCAAAATTTACTTTTTGATTTATCATTTGATCTATATATGTAATTGCATAACGATGCATTCCGCTGTGAGCTATAATATTTTTAAAATTACTCAACGTCATGACATTTCCACAATATAAAAAATAATTAATAATATTATCTACATAATTTGCATCAGTGTCGTATATATATATGTTATATTCACATAATTTATTACATAAATCATCAAATCGTTTTTGATCAAAAGATTTTAATTTTGAATTTAATTTTTTCTGCATAAATAAATCTAATTCTTTTGTCGTAAATTCTTTATCTATAAAATTATTTATATAGTTCATATTATTTATTTTTTTAGGATTTAAATAATTTTATTTTATAATATTATTTAAATTCAACTTTTCCTCGGGTAGAAATACGAAGTGTTAATAATCAAAAATATGGTCAACAGTAATTCCATTAATGTGACACAACTTGACCAATTCACCTATTTGGCTGGTCGATACTTCCACTGCTACTTGAATATGTTGTGTTGATGGTGATATGAAATCAAATAGTATTTTACAGATTCCACTGGTTTTAATTGCTTCAAGTAATTTTTTATCCATCATACTTACTTTAATCTGAATTTTAGTATTCCCCGCAATTTCACATGCAATTATATTTCTTTCTGCAAATTGTAACATTATCTGTGTAAATGGTTTATAACGTGGTATTTCTAAAAGACTGTAATGATAATTATCATCAAAATTATCCCATTTCGAAATCACTTTTATTTTATCATTGATGGTTGAAAAATCTATCTTTTTAGCTGTCTTACATATTAATTCAATCCTTTCTGGCTCCTGATTTCCTGGTAAACCATATAAAATCAATAACGGAATTGCCAAAATTTGCAACTGAACAAAAACTATCATAATCAACGTTCCAATAACACTGTTCATAATAATATATGATGAAGTAAATGCTTTCCACCCCATTCGGTTAAAACTGATTTTGGTTTCCTTGAAAAATAATTTCCAAAAAGTTGACAATACTTTTAAATAGGGGTATTTATACCAAGGAACGCTAGTCATAAAGTGACCATATTCCCGAACAATGTCAACAGAATACCACTCGGGCAACGTTTGATAGGTTTGATCTAAAGGTCGCTTGTAAGTATTTCGTACATTAACTATATTTTTAATTTTAGCTGGAATTTCATCATGATTTTTTTTATTATTTGTTAAGCATATCAAATAATTTTCCGTTGGATCATGTTTTTGTAATTGGTATTTATTATTATCAATTAAATCATATTTATCGAGTATGTTACTCCATTCATTTAATGACCTAAAATGACGATATTCTTTATGTTCTTCTGTTATGGGTTGTTTAGTAATTGCATTATAAATGTGATGGGCTGCAGTTACAATATTTTGTAATTTTCCATAACAATTATGTTCTCGTACAATAAACACGCCATTTGGACGTAAAATTTTCCTGATTATTGTTAATAAATTATGTAAACTTTCTTTATCAAAATGATGTAATCCAATATAACAGGTTACCATATCAACAGAATTTTCAGCGATAGTAATATCATGGCATTCTATTTTATCATAATTGATTTTCATAAATTGACCTGGAGATTTCAATGTTCCTCTCTCAATCACATCACTCGCTTGCTTCTTGTCATGTAAAATATAAATTGGTCCCTTAATATTTATTTTTTGTTTTAATTTATTGATATATCGTCCAGGATCACCAATTGCTACAAATCCATTGAATTTCTTATTATTGTCGCACTCGTGTAACAATGATTGAGTTTGTTTGGCAAGTTCTGCCTTTTGTAAATTTAAATTTTTAATTGTTTTAGATATATACTTTAATTTGTTTTGTTTATGTGAAAATTCTGAAATCATTTTAAAGATATCATCATCCGTAACATCCTTCCCATTGGAATTTGTATATTTATCTTCTATTAACTTCATAACTTTTTCATATGGTAATATGTTCAATACATATTTCAAAAACAGTTGAAATTTATGTTTTTGAATTTCATCATTAAAAATATCTTTATAAATTGCTTTTGGATTTCTTAATAGAAAAGGTTCTTTTTCTTCATAATAGATAATCTCTTTCTTGGTTTCAATATTATTGGCAACTTTAATAGATCCAAGATATTTTTCATACCATAAATTTACAAACATATTGTCATGATCATAAAATGCTTTTTTGTTAGCAAACAATTTAATATTTGGATATGCCTTTTCTAATTGGGCAAATGAATAATGATGACGATATGGTAAATAATATGTTCCTCCTAATTTTAAAACCATTTCTGTTAATTTGTTGTGTATTTCTTGCAATTCATGATCAGCCTCTTGCGTCCTTCTCATTCGAAAATACAAAACAAATCCAAACATATCGTTAGTAGCATAAGGTAAAAATGTTAAATTATCTTTTTTAACATATCGGATTGTAATATTTAATAATTGTAAGTATGTGTATTTGCAACTGAATATATGTTTTAAATAACATGCAAATGATTCAAAATTGTCATTTGATACAAAATATTCTTGTAAAATATGAGTTCGATTAATACATATAATTGGTTCATACAATTTCGCAATGGAGTCAGCAGATTCATATAATAATTGGTTACGATCATAATATTTATTTTGCCAATCCAATGGATGTCCTTTATATTTTTCTAACCAAAATCGAATTTTTTGGAATGTTTTATTAGACCCACACCATTTGTATATTAGTTTGGCCATTATTGAAATATTTTTAGGACTATCATCAAGTTTTGATATTACATTTTTATTTTCAGCTGGATTTTCTAAAAATGTATACATGTTGAAATCATTGAAATCTGAAATATTGATCCTACCTAACCTAATATTAACATTTTTATTTTCCATTGCCTCTAGATAAGCTTTTTTGAATGTATCTAAATTATAACTTTTTGATTGTAACTGTAATACTTTATTATCAACCAAATAAAGTGTTACCTGAACAATAATACCAAATAATCCATAACCACCGATTACTAATGAAAATAATTCTTTGTTTTCCGTACGACTACATTTTATTTTTTTGCATTCTGAAGTTACTATTACTAAACTTTCAACAGATTCATACATCCCAAAATCCGAAGTTATCCCGTGAGCATTTACGGAAAGTGTGCCACCAATTGAAAATGTTGAATATGATTGTAAGATTTTTGGTGACAGTCCATATTTATTAACAATTTTGATTAAATCACTCCAAATCAATCCTGGTTCAATTGTAATCGTTTTGTTTTTAATATCAATCGAATTCACATGATTGAAATATTTAGTGTCAATAATATAGCCATCCTTTACGATCGCATGACCTCCTTGACAATGTAAACTACCAAAAATTGATACTTGTCTATTATTTTTTTTTGCTAAATCAATTACATTTAAAACATCTGATGCGCAATGAACTTGAAAAATCTTATCGATATTTGTCCCATTCAATCCAGAAACATCATCAAGTGTTTTTGTATTGAATGTTTTTTTAACACGATGTTCTTTATTCCACCCATAAATGAACAATATTATGAGTCCACCAAACGCTAAAATATACGCGATATCCATTTCTAATGACCAAAATCTATAATCAGTTGTTGACTTTTATTGGATAGTATAAACAATATGGAAATCAATTTTTCTTGAATTTATAGAAACTCAAGAAAAATAAACTATTAATAAATAAAATCGTTTACTCTACAATTTCAGATTCCTCTTCATAATTCTCTGTATCGAACCACTTAATTCCTACTAATTGTCCAAATCCTTTAAGATCAGATAGCGGAACAACTATTAATTTGCATTTATCATATAATAATTCTGTTATAATTGCTTTCTTATCTTCCTTTAAATCATCAGAAATAACCAAGGTTGATAGCATATTAGATTTTAATTCCCGATAAATATCAACTTCACCAAAAACTAATTTGTCACATGATGTTTTTATTAGTTCTGCTATTTTTTCCATTACCATAGTAGAATCTATTTCTTCATTCGTTTTGAAAATGTCACCACATGAACTAAATACATTTCTTATTGTATCATCTTTGATTTCGGGAGTTGTAATTGTGCGGGCTAATTTAGATGCAAAATATTGTTGAAACATTGTTTGTTCAATTACTTCATGTTTCCTGTCTCCAGGTCCAGCAATAATTATTTTCTCGATAATGCATTGTGTGTTATTTTTTCTCATATAAGATCCAATTATCTCGTTAACAACTTCTTGAATGTACTTTAAATCTTTTGATGTTTTGATCCTACATATACGGTTTTGCGACATACCACCTCGACGTGTATGATTTTGTAATGCCACCGTATTACTTGATAATAGTTTGAATTCACTATGTGTTCCTGTTATCTCAACAACATAACACCGATATTCATCGCCAGATACCAATACAACACCATAATTTATTTCAGATTTATACATTTCTAAAATGTCATCAAGTAAAAATTTGTTATCACACCGATATATTTTTCTTGTTATTTTTTTGGGTGGTCTAATGATTACAGCTGTGTTTTTCGTTTCAATGCTAGGAACAATACACTTTGTCTCCGGCGCATAACACATATCCATTTTTCGGAATGTCCTTGCCCATTGACTTTATCAAATTCATTCCTGATTTAATGGCCGTCGCTGTTGCCTTTCTCACATCCTTACTTTTGATGTTCCCGGTAGTAGCAAATTCTTTTGCAAGATGTGCTAACACCAGTCATGAATTGTAACCACCTGGCACAATGTATGTCACCAAACTTGTACCATTTGTTTCTGATTTAGCTTCACTGAGAGCTTTAACAATTGAAAAATCTGTAACCGTCATCTTATAAGTATACTATACATAATTTTTTATATGGTTTCCAATGCAAGTTTATTTCAATTTTCTCCAATATTTGTTTCTACCAATCGAAGAAGAAGCTGATGACATTTTTTAACATTTTCTACTGAACTCAAAAAATTATTTAATTTAATTGTTTTATTATACGAGTCCATATCATCTGAGTCACTCTGTAATACCATTTGTTCATGTAACATAGTTGTTTGGTATGATTTTTCTGCAATAATACAATATTCTTTTGATTTTTTCCATTCACCTCTTGACTCATAAACTAGTGCAAGACCATATGCTGAATGAGGAAGATCTTGTTTGACAGCAATTAAGAAAAAATTTAAAATTTCATCCAATTTATGATCGAACATTGTTTTATCTGACAGCGTTGCACATATTTCTGCTAATACATGAGTTCTACCAGAATTATATGCTTCACGTAAATATTCATACCTTTTTATAACATTGATTTCCTTATAACAATCAGCTAATATTAATATTATATCATTATAATCAGTCGCATTTCTTCCTTTCAATGTTAAATACCCTTCAAAACATTGAATTGCATATTTTGTATAATTATTTTTCATCATATAATTTTTATGTATTTCAACATCATGCATAATATCTCTTACTAAACTTGCATAATATGCATCAATAAATATGCTACTGTTTAATTTGTTATTATATTCTTGGTAAAGACTAATGCCATTACGTTTATCCATTAAATATTTTTTTTCCCATGGATTCCAATAATATGTATACGCTAGACCTTTAAAACATTCTGGATGTCGTTGCTCAGCACCTTTTCGAAAATATTTAGAAGCAATTTCATATTTATAAGTATTTAGATATTTCATTCCATTTTGATAATTTATATCTCCATTATCCGATAATTCTGGTTCTGGTTCTTCAGAACAACAATTTCCCATTATATTTGTTCTTAATTATTTATGATATGGATGATTTATATAATGGTGTTTTCAATTTTTAACATTTTAATTTTAAATCATTTAAAATAATATCAAATTCCATAATTTTTTGTGCCATCTTATTAATCATCATATCATACTCTTTGTTTTTATTTGTGAGTTTCTTAACTTCATTTAATAATAAAACATTTAATGTATGATAGGCTACTGTTTCAGGTTGTTCATTTTTATAAATAACTAAATCCTTCATAATCTTTTCGACTTCTTCTGCTATCAACCCATATTGACATATTCCTGACTGATCAATTTCTGGTTTATAATTAAATGTTACTGGTCTCAAATCTAATATTTTTGAACTAATATTATCCATATCTTGTATGTTTTCTTTGTAGCGAACAGATGATAATACCGTACCAAGTTTTCCTGTTGAATCGACATATACTGGCACTCCCGTTGGTGCTATTGTTTGTAAATGAATCCCTTGTATAAAACATCCGGTTTGTGCTTCTCCGATGCGTATTTGATTGTTGTCATTGACAACACCACTATTTCCTATTATAATATTATTACTTTCATTTCCTGCATATCCACTTGCTACCATAGTGCCTAATACAATATTATTATCACCGGCAATATTATTCAATAATGATGCATATCCGATTGCAACATTATTTTTTCCGGTTGTATTGTTTAATAGGGACCCATTTCCTAAAGCAATATTTTTAGATCCTATATTATTAAATAATGCACTATCACCAATAGCAATATTTTGGTTTGTATTAATATTACTTGCCAATGCATCAGTGCCAATAGCAATATTAGCACTGCTTGTTGTTGCATTTGTTAATGTTTGTCCACCAACACCAATATTTCGTATTCCACTTGTAATACTTTTAATGGAAGAACTACCTATACCAATATTTTGACCGCTTGTAGCCGATAAATTTCCACCAGCTTGTATACCTACAAATATATTCGGATTTCCATTATTTCCAGGAAAATCATGAATGAATGGCAATGTTCCTTTGGTTATAAAACCGATTCCTGTAGCAGTTGTATTAGATAAATTTAAATTACCATTGATTGTTATATCATGACCTCCTATATAATTATTATTTGTATCTATTATGACTGGTCCACTTAATTTTGTTTGTCTAATAGAACCATTTCCATCAAATACAGCTACAGCTCCTCTTTCTCCTTCAAAAAATTGTGTTGGACCCGTTGGACCTACCGGACCACTTCTTCCTCTTCGCATACAACAAACATTAGAAATTCTCATATACATTTAGATTATAAATAAAAAATTATCGAGTTGGTAGTTTTATAATAGTATCTGTTAACAGTTCAATCTTACCAAAAATTTTACCATCCCAGAACTGATTTAAAAATATCAGGAATGCTTCAACTTCTTTATCAGTTAGTTCATCCTTCATTTTATTTTTGGTTTCAATATCGTCATTGTAAACATCATATACTGAACATAATTGCTCAATTCTTTCTTTTGGAATATTGTAATGTTCAAAGAATGTCTTTTTAGTATAATTTTGATCGTTAGAATATCTTATCGATAAAAAATGTTCATCAAAAGTTGTTCTATATGCCTCAACAAAACCAGCCATTGTGTTATTATATGAACTATTTAAAAACAAATGTCTGTAAACCATATTTATGTTATCTGCTTCATAAATTTGAAACTCTAATTTGTCTGTCATATTTCCATATAAATCATTAAAATTTTTAATATTAATATATTTTGGCATTTTGTATTACTAATAAATAAATCATATTATTTTGACATTTATTTATTCAAATTTTTTCCAATTAATAGATGTCATGATATAGTAACAATTCTCTATCATTCATATGGTTACAATATTCGATTCCACATAATATGTATAACATTTTAATATATTGTGGATTAATATTGTGAAATTTTTTGTTGATTTTATGAATTGCTTTGGAACTACACAAACAACAATATTGAACAGCTTGCAACTTATTTTTATCCGCTAGCTCACATATATCATGAACACAATTAACTGTCTTTCGACATTTTGGGCAATTATAATTATTGCCTTTGGTTATCATTTGAGTGCTACAAAAAGAAAGTTCTTTTGCAAATAAATTTAAATGTTCTTCAATCAGTGATTTAGGCATATCAAGCTTTGCGCAAGAAACCCCCATTTCACCAATAATTAATATCAATTATTCGATTTAAAAATTACAATACACAATAATATCATATTTCAGTTTTTTTATTAATCACATTTAACTTTTCTTAATTCTGCATGCTCAGGAAATATATTTTCCAAACGTTGACATTCAGCAATTAAATCGATTTTTCTTTCTTTTGCATCATATATGAATAAATCCTGATTTTCTGGTTTAATTGAATTTTTCATACATTCATTATTTTCTTTTTCCATATGTGATAGAATTTTTTTACCTCCAAACATAATTAGACCAGTTGCGATTGCTACTGGAACAACATATGGATGTCCTACAAATCTTGTTGTAATTGCTGAATAAACAGGTGGTTTAAAAGAACCAAATGCTTTATTGAATGCCATTTTATTAATGATATACCTTTCAGTAAATGATGTTTATATACATTAATTTATTCAATTTTTCGCGGAATATTTTTGATAAATTTATATTAGTTAATGTTATTAGTATGTTCTTAGAATGCAATATTCGTATTCTTGATCCACAACGAAGGAAATTAAAGTTGGATGATAAAAATGTTGACTGGATTCATAAAAAAAGTGGTGATGAAGCTTTATTCATGTGCGTATGGTTTAAATTACAAGGACCAAATGGCCTATTGGATAGGTTTAATAAAATAGGATTGCTTGATGCAAAAACTCATTTACCATTTAAAATATTAACTAGAGATGAATTTAATAAAGAAATGAATAGGACGTGTATTATTTTCTAGTAAAAACTTCTCCGAGAGTTATGTAATGAACTACTGTATTTGACATCGCAAATCCATTATTGTTGCGAATTTCAACAGTATTTTCATTTAAATCAAATACAAAACTATGAATTGTCATCCAACAATTAAAAAGTGGTGAGGAACTCAAAATGTTTCTAATATAATCTTTATCATTTTTATTTTCATTATTTTGTAATTTATATTTTTGTAACCATTTATGGCGTTTCTCGCTGTTAAAAAAGCCACCAATTTGGTCAGGTTCCCGCCAATTTAATGCATACAATGGCTGACCTTCTTTTTGTTCACGTATGAAATCCATCCAATCATTTTCTCCTTGACAGTATGAAATAATTATACCCGAACAATGTTTTCCTGATTGGGAAATGGTTAAATGACATGGTCCAAGTGGTCGATAAGATGTATAATCTTCAGAAGTGAATTTCTGTCGGACATCTGTGATAGTTTTCACATTCTTTAACATATGACGAATAAAGAGTGTAATGGGCATTCCACGTATTTCTTTTGTTTCACCGGGACAAACATTAATAGAAACACATACACCACTTTTATTCCATCCTGTAATACATCCGAGTATGCCAGGAACGCTATAAGAAGCAACACCTTCATTTTCCCACACCATTAGCAAACTATATTCACCACCTCGACCGATTCCACTCCAATCCATATTCCGTCCGAAATACTGATTTTTTAGAATAGCAGTACATGCCATAGACAATTTATCCAATTTTGTTGGATTGAAATGTTTTGAATCTGCCATGGTTTGCCAATCCAAAACATCTTGAAAAGTTAATTTTGCAAATTTAACATTTTTACTCGTCCAATATTCATTATATCCATGGACAAGACCATTTATTTCATTGATGAGAGTTGTTGGAATTTTATCAATTAAATCATAAAATGGTTTACTTGTAGTCGATACAAACAGACCAAAAGGTTTCGTTAAAATTTTTAAGAAATCTATTTTCTCTTTTAATTCTTTAATTTGTTTTGCTAATAAAAAGCCATGAGTATAACCATTTTCAGTTGAATTATCAGAATAAAATTTTAAGATAGGAAGATGGTTAATATACAATATTTCACCACACAACTTTCCTTTGTAATAATGTTTAACTGGTGTATATATATGTTTACTGATATCGGCACGAGCACCCGTGATATATGATAACATGAATTGAATTACTATCGAAAGGATGATCATTATTATTGCGATAAACCATAATGTCAATATACTAACAGCGTGTATGGTTTCTGTACATGTGATTTTAAATATTGACACACTTAACACTATTAATAGTGCTTGTAGTTTCTTAACGTTGTCTTTGCCTAACGTTAGACCAATGAAGGCAAAAATGAAAAAAATCAAACTAGTTGTTCCTTCCATTATGGCCACTATAAATGATGTCATGTATAAATAATCCAGAGGTTTAATTTGATTATTTTGATAATTATCAAATATCCACCTAATGAGTGGTTGTAGATTTGTAACAAAACTTGCTTTGATGTTGTCCATTCGCGTCCTTTGCATTATTTCAAATGTCGATAATCAATTTAAAATATATTAGAATATTCAATGTATTGATTATATCAACTTTTTATAACCCATTTATATTGATAACCTTAACTTTATTCACCATGTTTTATTTATTTGCTTTTCAACTTTTCTCCAAATAATGTTCTTTTTTTAAGAAAAACAATAAACGGAGAAAAATTGAATATTCAAATAATTGTCATCCTCATATATTTGATATATATACTATTCCAATCATCCATTATGCGTTCTATTATTGTTCTTTGTGTCATACTTGTTTCAATTCAACAGGTGTGTGGTTCTGAGTATAAATCATACGATGTCAGCAAATTTGATAAATATGATTTATATGATTTTATGTTAAATTATCCATGTGACGACATAGCAAAAGAAACTTTTGATAGTTTTGTAAAAGCTTGTCCGATTCATAAGAGAGATGATATGGTCAAATATTTATACAATCCTGATGGAAATTTAGGTAGTGATCCACATGGTCTTGATGGTCTTTCCCATCAAGCACGTATGGTATTTTCTAATTATATCAGTTATCACTACGGATGTCATCTCGGAAACCAAACCTTAATTCACCTGGAACGTCGACAATTCAGTCCATATTGGATGGCTTTTGATGATATTGATGGTACTATAAATTGTCGTGTAGGTGATGATAAACCAAAATGCTATACTTTTGAATCTGCTAGTAATGTCAAATCTGGTTATGATTTCGTAATCAAATATTTTACACGTGGTTATGAATTTACATATTATATAACACAAAAAGACATGTCAGCTTTTAATAAAACTAAAACTAGTTATCATGCTTTTTCAAAAAGTTGTAATATCGATACACGACCAATCTGGCGCCAACATATTGGCAAAATTATTATCTTTTCACTTTTAGGGATCCTTATCCTTTACGCTAATTTGAATCCGATCAAACCAAGCACATCTGGTGGTTCAGTAGTAGATTCTAAAAAAGCTGACTAATTTTTTTTTTTTATTTATTATAAAATAATACATGATTTAGATGCAATACTTTCATCATCAATTATTGTACCCTCGTAATCTTCTGCAATTGTATATTTATTTTTATATTTACTATAAAGTACATCACGAGCCTCTGTATATGTTTCAGCACTGACCGTATGGATTATTGTATTTTGATCATTAATTGGATCAAATGAATATGGTTTTGGGCTATTATATATTCCATAGGTACTGTAACCAGTTTTTATACTAGTACGTTTGATTAAATAAGCTATGTACATTTATTATTAACCAATTAATATTTAATACGTATTGTAATAAAAAAAGTATTCAATTTTATTAATGCTCGCGGGTTAATATTATAAGAAATTCATTGCAATTTTTGATATTAACCTGAAAAAAATTGATAAATAAATATAATGTCACACCCATAATTCATTTAATATACAAACACAAAATGATTCCAGTAGCAATAGCCAGTTCTGTTGTGTGTGCGGTTGGTGTTTTTGGAAATTTATCCAAAGCAGAGAATACAGAAAAAAAAATAAATGATACAGTTAAATTAAAATTATTAAATGAATATACTGTACCATATGATAAATTGAGTATGTATCCAGATGATCAATTAGCGATTGTCCAAATAATCCCCCGTGAATGTGGATTTATAAAATTATTTAAAAAATATACAGTTACACAAATAAAATCTATTGGTCCATTTACAAATCCAGCTGCACAGCAACAATATATGACATCCACAGCCACATCAACGTCATCAATACCATTAATTGATGGTAATACGCAAGTAGTACAAAATGTAAAACACGATGTTGTGCCGATTGTTCGTCATATAGTGCCACAAGTCAGGCAAATTTATGAAACAAAGGAAGGAAATGTAATATCAGCGTTAAATATTAAAAAAGTAGCTGTAGGTGGTGAATACGTTTATATTACTGAAGATGTACAAAAGATAGAAACTGTATTTCAACTTCATATAGATCAATCGTTTGGATTTGATAATGTTTTGCCAAAAATGGTTTTTAATGGGAATGTTGAACAGTTTACTCTTTGTAATCGTAATGAAGCTGACGGAAAAACAATTCGTGAAGAATTAAAAAATAAGTATGGATTGAATAATTCATATTTATGTTTAATAAATGATAAGGAAACTTACATTTACAATTATTATAACATGAAAAATATACCACTTTATATTATTGGTAAAAAAACTAATGGCGTATTTTATTATGATAATTTATCGTTGAAATTAGAAGATTTTGAAAATCGGATACGCGATGAAATAATTAAAAAATATTTATTGAATGATAAAAAAAATGCGGATGGATATCGAACAAATAGTTTGTTGAGTGGAATTGGCTTATTTGGCAGTGGAATATTTTTAGTTTCGCGATTGTAATTTTTTTATAAAATAATATTCTTTTGTTCTACTAATAATAAATCATCATAATATATCCTTATGCATTGGTCCCATACTTCGTATCGTACAGATGAACAAAAATCTGGTACTTTCAATGGTTTTCCTTTATTGTATTTAAGGGCTAACGGATATACCATTGAATCATGGGTTGACATATAAACGAATCCGACTGGTGATTCATTAATAAATTTGTCAATTTGTTTTGTTAGTGGTTCTGTAAATATTTTAATTATTTGATCGTTACTATACAATTTATAATAATAATATGCACATAATCGTTCTAATTTTTTCATGTCATCATGTGTCCATTTTTTTGGTATTGCTATTCCTTGCCTATTGTAACATTCTAATGTAGAGTGAACATCATAATAATCACTTATATTTATTATTTTAAATCCAAGTACATCAAATATATGCATATTAAATTTATCCACATCATTGAATCCCATTAATTCATTTTTAATTAACTCAATTTTAATTGATTTCAAATGTTCAAAAAAGATAGGTCCTGCTAATGTCTGATCTCCTGACAATACTGGTTCGATAATTGGATGAAAATCAAATTTAACATCATTATTAAAACCTTTTACAAAATGCCTTGCACTGTCAATTGTCCGAAGTGTATTTGATGAATAAAACATACATACTTTCTTTTTATCTTTATTAAATAATAAATCTCCATACATATCCTTTATTTGCCTTCCATACTTTTCACAAAAAACTTTCCCTTTTTCGGTTAATGGGATGTCTTTTTCATACCATGGTTCTAATTTTGGTAGCACTGTAAGCGGTGTACGAAAAGAATGCCTCGCAATGATAATTAATTTTCGTAATGAAATTTTATTAAATATTTTATTCCGTAATATTAAATTGTAATATTGATTTGTCTTCTTTCCTTTCCATAAAATATAGTCTTTTTCTTTTGCATTCACTAAATCACTGACATTTTTAATAATATCCGCATGACCCATTTTATTATCCATTGACCATACGACATATTGCTCCATTCCTTCTGGACAACAAAATTGTGGATATTTTTTATTAATACACACTCTATCTGATTTTAGAATAATTTTTTCTTTTGTTCTTACAAAATTTAATTGATGATCTTTATTGAACATATAATATCTTAAATCGTCATTATTTGTCACTAATTGTGGATCTTGCATACATGGTATTTGGTAATTCATTATATTGTATATATAAACAAATATTTGAAATTTTATATTAATTTAATTATTCAATTTTATGAATGCATTATTTCGCTTTATTTTATTTACATACTGGTTTAAAGAAAGGATTCAAAATACATCATATAAAAAATATTGAAAAAGTTGAAATTTGAAGTCACTACACAACCCATTAATTTTGGATATGGATCACGGTTCTCACGAATCAAAAAGCATCCAATGTCAACGACTATTTCTCAATTTGTTTGTACATGTGGTGGCTGTTTTATACCAACATCTACCACCCCACAAGTAGCAACACCAGCAAATATTCAATTGATCACGTTCGAGGAATTTCCTGATCTCATATATTATGCTGAAGAAGCATCTGACCCGTTCGTTCAGAGCGAAGCCGATCGTTTATTGTCACGCTTACTACCAAAGAAAATTGGACTATTCGAATTTCACTGGGGAGAAATAGGTATCTTTGACCTGGATGGAAAGTTCCAAGTTATGGAACGCGATAATATCAAATACGAAGAAGCGCGGTTGGCGGTTCGTGCTCTAGTCGCTAAGAAGGTCGATCATGTTATCGTCGCCAAGGCCGAGCAAATTTTATTCCAGTATGATGTTTATATGCGTTTTTTGGCTACCATAAACGTCATTTTGAAGAATCCGCTACAAAGTGCAGGCATTCGTATTATACCTGCTCCCATTGCAACTAGCTTTTTGCGTGGGCAGAAGGAAACCAGTACAATGATATTGTATGATTATTTAGAATATGCTTCTTACGCCAAAGTCAAGTTCGGTAATGCTGATTCTAGCATTAACAGTGAACCCTTTATTGTAGCATGTGATGGTTTGACGTTTTTGCAACTGGTTCGCAAGAAGTTACGTGTTTTGATGTTGGATGTTGTTGAGTTGTTGAATGGTATGTTAGCACCTTAAATTTTTGTTTATATGATTTTTCATCCAATGGTTCAAACGAACCATCATCTAGTGGGTCAATTGTTCCGCTACTTTAATGTGGAAAGTTTAAATAGAATAATACAGTTAGTTCAGTAAATAAGATTGAATATGTAAACATTAAAATGATTAATGTTATAAATAATATATTAAACAAATATATGACACAAACTACTGAATATCATTATAATCAACACACTGTTGTAATACATGTTGGTAGTTCAAGTACAATTGAAAAAGTAATATGTGCAACTTGTAATACTTTAATGGAACATATAAAAATTCCCGGTATTAAATGCCATGGTGTTTATGCACATATGGCTTTCAAGCATTTAGATAAAGACCAATTCACATGTCCATTAATCAATGAACAATGGCATAAACAAGCTTATGAATTAAAAATGGAAATATCTAAGACAAGTAGTCCAACTTTAACTTCAATTTTACAAAAAGATTTGGATTATGTGTTATCTACAAAGACAGCAACCAAAATTATTAAATAATAATTTGGATTACATTTTTAATAAACAAATTTGTTACACATCCTACCTTACACAATATCCATTGCAAATAAATTGCAATCATTCAAACTTTTACACATCGTGAATTACAGTTGTTGTGGTCTACAAATAAATTGTAGCGATTAATATTCTTGATTCAATCACCGGCACTTGAGGGGTAACAGCTCAATCTCTATTGTCTTCGATGCTTGTCGTTGGACTTGATTGATCTTTGTGACCAACTCATCGATATCAGAGAATTGACATGTGCCTTCATACCCCATCTCGGTATTCTTAACGCAATCGAAACGATTTGAAACATCATCAATATTCGCTTCGATTTCGCGTTCGTATTTGAGCAATTGGATCTCGGCATAAGCATCTCCTCCCGGAACACCACAAACCATCATACCATATAATGTACCAACGAATTGGACATAAATGATATGAGATATTGACTCACAAAACACGAAAACATTCTTGAATTCGTGCGAGCGAGCGACAAGATTCTGAACAATCTTGTCATTGCGATCGATGCACTCCTTGATCTTTTGTTGCTTTTCCTCTTCATTATTGGAACTCATGAAAGAGAGCAATGTGCTATAGTCTAACCCGAGGCGTTTATCGGCCATTTTGAATTTCTTTTAGCGATCTGATTCAGATCCTGATTGATAGTCTGAATTAATGGACATTACAACCACTCTCATATTTCAATTTTCTTATGATAGTATAAAAAAATTGAAATATAGATAGAACATCTATAATATGATACATGAATTTGTTTCATCCGGTTTAGGTATATGCATATAGTCTTCACTTACATATCCTTTATCAATGGGATAGTCGTTTTTATACTTATTATAGAGTATTTTATGTGCTTCATCAAAATCGCTAGCGGTTACTTTGTCAATAAGAATGTCATATTCATTCCTATCTACTGTTGTTGGAGTTGGTTCGCTAGATATTGTATACTCAACTTGTTTAGTTTTCATATGTGAACATTTAATAAGATAACCAGTGTGCATATAATAGATGGTACTATAAGAAAATTGAAATATCGATAGAACATCTATAATATAATACATATAGTATCTGTTTGTTCATTTTCAATTCTATCTATGTCTTCATCCACATATTCACAATCGAGTGGGTAATCATGCTGATATTTTCTATATAATATTTCACTTGCTTCAGCAAAACTATTGGCAGATACTTTATCAATAAGAATATCATATTCATATTTATCTTCTGTTGTTGTTGGTGTTGGTTCACTATATATAGTATATTTGATTTTTTTAGTTTTAATGTTATAACGTTTAATGAAATAGGCAGTATGCATTTGATGAATGGTACTATATAATATTTTTCTAAAAGAAACACAATTGTAATATTATTCAATTTTTTATTATTTTAAATTTTCCAAATGTATTCTCCAGCACTTTAATATCTGCATGTACATGATTTTGTCCCATTATATATAAAACATTATCATATTCATTAAGAAATTTATATAAATTTTTAATATTACTAATATCTCGTTGTGTTGATAAATCAAAAGATATTTGCCGTGATATATCTTCAGAATTTTTATATGGTGCACCACTTTCCAAATTTTTACCATATTTAAATTTTTTATTGAATGTTTTTAGAAACCACCTATTAAAATCCCATTCTTGTTTACCAAATAATTTATCCAAATTATTTCTTGTATATTTATCAAAATCATCAATCATTTCTTTTTCTGATAATTGCATGGTTTTAAAATAATATTTTTGCATTCTCAGATACATAAATCCATATATATCATCTATACTGTATTTTTCGGATAACTTTTGTAAAATTTCATTTTCATTTGTTTCAATTCCTGAATACGGAATATGTCTGGCTTTTGCTAATTCTACTGCAAATTTTCCTTCGCCTTGAAAATATGAAATGTCTGGTGATATACCATTATCAAATGGGATTCCTTCAATTAGTACAATGTCGGGATTATAGTCAATAATCTTTTTTATAAGTTGAAATGTTTTACTTTCATTATCTGTCGTGTGCATTGCTCCAATGTAATATAATTTTTTATTATCAATATCAAACTCTAATATAAATGCATCATTTTTTTGAATATTGTTATATGTTTTCCATTTCATAAAAGATCCATCAGTACCATGATCTTGTATTAAATCAATATCTGGAACAAGTTGATTTTTTAATTGTAAATATTTATTTTTATATTTTAAATATTTTTGTTTATATGAAAAATCCATATATATCTACTAAAATAATAAACAGTTAATAAAAATATAATATTATTTGTTTTTTTCTTTTTTTTGTTTCAGTTTTGTAATTATTTTATCTTTATTTTGAATTCTTTTTTCTTTTTCGTCAATTATTTGTTGATATATTTTGCACATTTCTTTCAATTTATTATTTTCATTGTTTTCTTTATTTTTTGATGGATCATTCACACTTTTATTTTTATAAATTGGAAAAAAATTTTCATTTATTGGCTAGCCTATGGCTACAGCATACCGAATTCCCCTATAATCTGTCAATGGCATTATATTTAACATCCAGGCTTTGAACAATTATATAATGCAATGTGAGGAATGTAGCGATTGAAAATTTGCCATCTGTATTACTTTCTGAGATTCATATCTTATTACCATACAATTGTATCAAATTCAAAGCCTGAAATTAAAATAGATTGGAATTATATTTAGCATTCCCGAATTTTGAACAATTGAATAAATTAAATCTTTTCACCAATAGTTATAAAGCCACATACATAACCCAAAAAGTCACCCTTCGCATTTATTTCAATAAGATCATTAACAAATTTATCATATTCTTCTTGCGTAAAATAATTACATTTCATTCCCTCGTCTTTAACTTTATTATGAAACCCTAAAATATAATTAAATTCTTTATAATCATGTGATGCAAAAATAACAGGTTCCGCTTTGATTTGTTTTAAATTGGCCTCACGCATCATACTATGTATTTGGCGTGCAATTAATGGATTCAAAGAAATCTTATCCCGATACACCAATTTAATTTTAGATTCAATTTCGGGAAAAGATGTATAGTGTCCGATACTTCCCCAATCTGTATCCATAATAATAATTTTACCACCTGGTTTTGTTACACGTACCAACTCTAATAATGCATTCTTAGGATCAACAAGATGTTGAAACACCCGTTCACTCCTGCAAGCATCAAATGTATTATCTTCGAATGGTAATTTAGTTGAACCATGAATCATATGAACTTGATGTGTTACAAAATCATTTACATTAGCATCAATTGCCCTTTGATTTGCAAGTTTAATCATTTCATTGTCACAATCAATACCAACAACCTTTCCTGTTTTCCCAACAACCTGTGCTAATGAAATTGTATCACTCGCCGGCCCACAACCTAAATCTAAAACGTGGTCACCTGGTTTTAAACACATTTTTTCAATACTCCGTTGTTTTAAATGTTGTAATTGTTTTCCCACCGTATCAAGATATGCTATATCAGCATAACCAAGACTTTTTTTTTCAGTATGTGCCATTTTATGATTTATAAATGATATATAATATATTGTACTGAATATGTCATCTATAAATCAATTTTTCTTCAGTTAACACACTTTTTTCAAAGAAAAAAGTGTGTTAACTGAAGAAAAATTTAGTATCCAGTGATTAATATCTTGAGACAATTTTTCTTCTGGCAAAATTATGATAAACAAATTAGGTCACTGAATAGGTTTTATCACCAATAACTATTTTATTATCAACAATTTCCCAATTAGTATAAAATTTATAATTTTTAGTATTTAAATAATAATTATATTTATTTAAATGCAAATTTACTGCATCAGTAATATTTGGATAATTTTTTGAGAAAATATAATGTTCACCAACATATTTTTCACCCTTGAATTCTTCATTGTTGGCAAGCGGATTAATAACTTTTTCTACACAAAGGGTTGTATATGATATGTCACATTTATTATAATCTAAATTATATGTTCCCGTTATTACAGTACGCAATATATATTTTTGAGTTTTGTCATTAGACACCATTTCTGTACACATATCAAAATCAACCCCTTTTTTATTAGCTTCTTCATCAAATATTTTCTCTAATGTCAATTTTAAAATTTTATCAAGTTCATCAAATCCACCTCTTGTTAATGGATGCTTGTACACTTCTATATTTCCTGCTATGAACAATAAAATATTATCAATTACAATTCCCATATTAATTTCTGCATCATTACTTCTTTTTGCATCATCTTGTGTGTTTAATGGAATTTGTTGTGCAATACTTATTCTTTCTTTAGAGATCAATATTTTATTTAATAAATGTGGCCATCTAATTAAAATTTTCTCTAATTTTGTAATTAATAATTTCATTTTACTTATATCAGAAATTGATCCCCGAATTTGCATTTGATTCAAATTGTTTAATTTTTTGATCTTTTCAACTAAATCATCCCATAGTTCATTATCTATGATATTTTTAGTTGTCATTAATAATAAATTATATGTATATGGTTTATTATTATGGCTGTTACAGCATATTTGTATTTCAACTTTTTTTTTATATATTTACACTTCATCAGGCAATGTATTTTTGATCGTAAATAAGTTCGCTTGAGATGGCACGGTGTCATCGCCTTCTTTTACATGTAATTCCTTTAATATGCCCTTGGACGGATTTTTTATTTCAAGAGGAACTTTAGCTGTTTCAACTTCCATTACAACTGATTCACTAGGAACCCAATCACCAATTTTATAATTAATTTTATCTATATATCCCACTGTTACTGATTCTGGATAGATTGGCATACGAATCGTTTGCATCGCAAGCCCACGTCTTGGGATACTATTTCTTGCCAAAGCAGTAACAATTTGACGTAACATTCTGAATTTATAATATTAAATATAAAATATAATTGTATGACATTTAATAACATATTATTTCAATTTTCTTTTGATTAAAAATTGATAATACAATCATATTGAACAACTCATATAAAAAAGACTGTTTGTATCCCAATTTCTAATTAAGGTATGAGTGCAGAAGTCAAATCTGGTTTAATTAATACATTGAATTTGAACACTTTTGAGGATGTTCCTGATGCAGATTATAAGAATTGTCCACAAAATAAAACAGAACTGTGCAAAATGGTTGAAATGACAAAAGATGACCTTAATAGTTTATCAGTAGAAGAATTCAAAAAGTTATTGGCAAATGAACCTATATTTTTTAAAGGTATTTCAAATTATTATTGGCAATATCAACATTCACCACCACTTCCGGCAAATGTTGATGTCCCAGCAGACGCTGATGAATCTCGTGTAGTTCTGTCCGATTTTTTCATGCAATATTCTCATGGAAATATTATGCGATTTTATATTCGTATTGGAAAAAATATTTGTCTCATAGTGGCAAATATTATTTTCATGATTGCTCGAGATGAAAAGCCCGAAGAAGAAATTTTCAAAACACATATTGCTACTGAATTACCTGTCGATACCGGAATTCATATTGAATTTAAAATTGACACAAAACCTGCAAAAGGAATGCCGTGTTGGGTTGCATATATTAAAATTGATCGTGAAAAATTAATTAAATATTATATCGAATCTGGATTCAAATATGTGCATTATTGCAATTGGAAAAAGGAAGAGGAACCCAAAAAGGTTGTTGCTGAAAAACAGCGAACATGTTGTTAATTTATTTTTTTAAAATTACATATGCACATAGCGCAATTATTATAAGGCATGCGATGAATACAATAACACTAATTAAAATATTAACCCAATCAGTAGATGATGACTCACCGGAAACACATTTATTTCCGATACATTTTGCATTTGTGCCGGTACAATCTTGATTTCCTATACATGCAACACATGTACCGCCCAAACATTTTGGTGTTGAACCGGTACTACGACATTGGCTATCATCTTGACAACCAGTTGATTTTCCACAACTGTTTGCAATTTCAATGGCTTTTGCATCACCATTAATTACAACATCGGATATGCTACAAACAACATCTGGACATCCTTTTTTCTCTCTATCCGCCTTCACTTGATATACACCCGGACGACCGCATTGTGTATACCAGCAATAAGATGGCCAGACAATACCATATTTTTGATACATTGCATCCTCTATTTCTTTTATTTTTGGATTATCATATCTGTTAATACATTTACAATAGGAATCACCTTTATTATCAGGTTTATGACAATATTCCGTCATAACTTGATCACATTCCGTACTTTCTGGTTTATAGACACCACATTTTGCAGGATCTCCAGAAATATTCAGACAACAAGTTACTTTGTTATCAGACATTTGTTTATATATAATATAAACAAATAAATTAAATAACAAATAAATTAATATTTATTAAGCTTTCTCAATAGTCGATGAAATGTATCCTATACCTTTACCACCATCTATTGGAACATCTGACCATCTATCAGTTAATGTTTTTTTAGTATAAATGGCTTGAGCACGTGGATTTGTACCAATTCCATAATATGTATTGTTTGCATATGCAATACTAGTTACACAACAATCATCACTTGTCTTTACCCATGCGTCACTTGGATTTTTGCTTGCTTTTGTGTATAATTTCCCATCATATTTAACTCCGACAAATCCTTTTCTATCAGAATCTACAATAAGATCTCTTAATTCACACATACCATCTACTCTACTCCATGGACCACTAAAACATTTGCTATTATATACACATCCATCACTTATATTTATTGAATAATATTCATTATCTGGACCTACTAAAAATTTCTTGGGATTGAATTGTGTTTCCTTTGGACCATTCCATGCACCATTAATGTCTGATTTTGTATAGACATATCTTTTTGTTATAAATCCAGGAGGTGAGTTTTGTGGCATAGTAAATGTACCGACAAATTTATTACCAACTTGATCAAATGATCTTATTTCTGGTTCGCCAACTCTATATGATTGTACAGTTGTCCAATCAGAATTTGGGCTAGTTTTATACATTAGATTTGGAGGCTCAATGTTGACACCATATAATTTACTAACTCCTGCCGGACATTCACATGTTCCAAAATCAGATCCATCAGATTTACATGTCTGTTTCCCTGTAATACCATTCGGACACGGGCAATCTTTAGTTTGTCCGGCAATACACTTTTTAGCAGGCTCACATTTACAATTGTCATATCCAGACCCATCACTGTTGCATATTTGTGATCCAGCTGACCCATCCTGACAATTACATGGTTTTTGTTGTCCAGGCACACACGTTGTTCCTTTACAATTACATGAACTATATGATAAACCATCAACATTACATATTTGTACTTGCGATGACCCATTCGGACATTTTGCATCACAAACTTTTTCGGCACCAGGAGTACATATCGGTACATCTTGGCAATTTCCACAACTACTGAATGCACTACCATCCGTGTTGCATGTTCGTTTACCTTTTTTACCGCCAGCACATGCACATTCTTCTATTGCTCCCGGTGTGCATATTTTAGCTGGTTTGGGCGTAAATAATCCTAACGATGACGAACAACATAAACAAATTAAACATATCACCACACAAGCAACTATACCTATTAAAATTTTAGTGTTATTATCCATCACAATATATAACAATATATATTATAATAATTTATTATGATAACAATTAAATTTAAAACGGAATTCTTCTTTCTTTAAAGATATTAATATATGACATTGGTATATTACTGTTTGTCCTATATTTAGTCCATCGATCATTTATATTAGTTTTGTAATATACATTTCCATCATCTTTGCCAACACCATAATATGTATATCCTTCTTTTGCCATACTAGCTATTTTAACTGGATCGCCATTGCTAATATCAGTCCATCCATTTAATGGATTAAAATCTAATCCCCTTTTATGTAACCGACCATCACCTGATAAACCAAGGAATTGCTTATTGGCTGTATCTAAAAATATTTCACTTATGCAACATGCCTGACTATTATTTAATAAACTCCATCGTTCAGTAAAGCCATTTCTTTGATATGTTTTCCCATCCGGACCGATTGCAATATATTTTCCTTGAACAGGGTTCATTGAATTTGGATCAGGATAATTTCCTATTTGTTTTAGATATTTACCTATTATACTATCATCTGTCATCGTCCACGGTTCTGAAAAAAATTTTCTTAATCGTGTTTTATTATCCGTCATTACAGCAATGTAATTGCCATCCCAATCTTTAACAAATGATGTATATTTATTTGCATTATCAACTAATTTCCAATCATCATCTAAATTTGTTTTAACATAGAGTGCATTGTCATTTTTACCGATACCGTAATACTTAGTAACAACATCATCATCTGTTGTTTCAACACAACCTTCACCAGCTTGCACATCAGCATAATTCTCGTTGCAACATTTTATTGGGTCATATGCTATTTTAATTATGATGCATATACACAAAATTACCAATATTATTGCTATTATTAGAAATGGATTATATAGAAGATTTTCTCCACACGTCATATTATATATTATACAATATAAAAATTGATATATGATTATTTTATATTGTTTATTAAATTATCATATATTAATAAAAAATGAATACATTACAGCATCCACTTATTGTTAGTCCACTATTAATTTTCTGCGGGTGGGCACTTATATTACATCCAAATGCAAATAACATATTTCACGTTTTAATTGGATATATTCCTATTATTGGTGGTATTATGCTACTGTTTTATTATTGTTATAAAAAAATAAAATACTGGAAAATGACAAAAGAAGAACTTTTTAATGAATGCAAAAATGATCCAGAGTTTATTGTATATATTAACAATAAGGATAATACATTAGAATTACATGAATATATTATTAATGGTATTGAACCTTTTGATGGAAAGAATGGTTTTTGTGTTCGTACATATCATCGATATACAAAAAATATTAAATTCACAGAAAAAATGTACAAAATACTTTTTGAGAAAGGATATTGCCCTCCTATATGGGTTCCGGAACAATATAAACATATTTTTGAATATGCAACACCTCCAGAAAAATTATGTTCGGAAAGAGGTAGACAAATGTATTGTAAAAATATTTTTACTTATAGTCCAATGACAGGACAATGTTAAAATAAATAAATTATCGCTTTTTTGCTTTCATTTGTCGTCGTTTTTCGATTAACCTCTGCATACGTTTGACAGTTACAACACCTAATGATCCGATCAATAATGATGACGTTAACCAAGAGAATTGTTTTGGTAACATATCATGTACAATCTCAGCACCAATACTAGCAAAAAATCCTCCAATTGCTCCCCGAAATACAGTAGAAAGTGGTCGCTCGGCCATTTCCGCTACACTTCGATCATCGTTGCTCCACAGCATACCATTTGCAAACCCTAAACTCGCCACAGTTGTATCTGATGATAAAAATCGATTAGCATTGCCCATTTTATTTGCCATAGTAACCGTTTTACTTTCTGGGATACTTCCTTTATTTTCCATTTATAAGAAAGCTTTAAGATATCAAATATAGTTTTATATTGGATACGATAAACACTTATTATTTCAACTTTTCCATTTTGTTTCTATATTGCTGGAGGTATACTGGTTGTATCATCATAATTTTTTTTAATTCGTTTTACTAAATCATATCCGATCGCACCAATTAATGCTGTTGACGTAATCCATTTCAAGTCTTTTGGGGTATAATCATAAACTATACCGGTGCACCATGCATAGAACATACCATTTAAACTGCCATCGAATGTCGATGATAGCGGTCTCTCTAGCACATTTTTTGTATCTTGATTTTTCCAACAGAAACCTGCAATGAAACCTAATGAAGTTGCTGTACTTTTAGCAGAAAGATATGTGTTAACAGATTGGATTTTATCGACCATTGTAATACTGTTAATATCATTTTCATAATTCAACTAATATTCACTATTTTTTTCAATTTTATTACTTTAATAAAATTGAACATTGAAATATTTGATTATATGATATAAAAAAACATTTAATTAAATACATTAATGACTACAACACATGAAGATTTAATATGTCCCATTTTAGGAGATTACTTTGTCGACCCAGTCAATCTGAATTGTTGTGGTAAAGCAGTTTCACGACAACCTCTTATTGAATGGTTGCAAATGCAATTAGTTTGTCCTCTTTGTCGTGCAAATTTACCTGACTTTGATGCTGTTAACGCTCCAATGGCAAAAAATTTGGCTTATTTGGTCGAAAAAGCTAAAAAGGAAAATGAAGAAAAAACAATTAAAATCGATGAGAAGGATCATGGATGGAATGCAAAAATATTTCCTCTGATCAATGATCGACCTTCAGCATATCAACAAGTCATTGGACGGTTACAAATCGCAAATGTCAATACGAATCACCAATTTAAAACGTTGTTAATTCCAGTAATAGATCAAAGTGGGTCAATGAGTGGAAAACCTATTGAACAAGTAAAATATTCACTGAATCGAATTTTAGATATTACATATAAAAATCCAAACTTACTTACAAATATTATTCATTATCATGATATTGCAAAATCTACTGAAATTGATAAATTTACAGCAATTGAATTTTATAAAGATATCGTTTCTAAAATTGATAAAGATAGCGGAGGGACTAATTTCTCCGCATCATTTAATGAAATTAAAAAAGTTTGTGGTAAATTTGAATCCAATAAGGAAATTAGTTCTATTGTTATCATCTTTTTAACAGATGGAATTGACAGCTCAGTCACCGCAGACAAGCGGATCGATTTGGTTAATTCCCTCAAGTCAAATCTATCAAATGTAAAAAAATACACGCTCCATACGGTTGGTTTTGGGGCTAGTCATGACTATGATTTTTTAAACAATTTACGTCAAATTGGTACCTCTGAAGGTGCATATCGATATGCTAACCCTACTGAAGATGTTGATAGTTTATCTAATAAAATTAACAGTATTCTAAATGTCATAGTGTCATCAACTGGCACACCTGTCACAATGGTTAATAGTCCTCTTAAAATAATTAATGGTGAGAACGGTAAATATTGGGTTAATCTTACAAAATGCGATTTGACAATCCCTTATAAATTCACAGTTTCTGTCAATAATGGACCTCCAATAACAATTGATTCAGAATTTGCACAGTTTGTTGATTTTAAAAAGGAAGAGGATAATGGTGAACTATGGGATCAATGGTATTCGTATTTAATCGATGAAATTGCCGGTGAAATGGTCACATTATCTAAACAAACTGTTGACACACTTGATAAGCAAATCCATTTGGAATTATTGCTTCAAAGAAGTAAGTCAATAGGGTTGCGAATTAGAAACCCCATAAACTTATCACGATTAGAAAAACTATGTGAGACGGTTAAAACTATGCAAAAAGGTGGTGCTGTTGATGAGAAAAAAATTAATGACATGAAATTTGAAGGTATTTACAAAACACAAGTGGCCGTGAATACAACAAAATCAAAAGGAAATAACATTATACCATTTGAGCATGTTGCACCACCTAAGCCAAAAGTTCCAGTCGGCGAATGGATTACTATTTCTAAAAAACTGGGTAGGTATAGCCGTCGATGCACTTCAAATGTTGTAGCCCATTACAGTAATGCAGATGCTTACCAATGGATAATCGACAATACTGATAAATTGAATGATGTTGATGCTAATGGGTCAAATTTATTAATACAATCATGTTGTGTTGGTCGATATCCTCTAGTAAAATGTATGTTGGAAACAAAATCTGTTGATATTAACCATATAAATAAAAATGGATTCACTGCTTTGGATATGGCAGTATTATATGGTTATTGGCGAACATATGATCTTATGGTGAAATATGGGGCAAAAATTAATCAGAATGGCGACACATTATTACGGACATGTATGTCAAATGAAAAATTGACATATAATGAAGAGGAGACAATTTTCACATCCAATAAATATGAAGAGGTGGCAAGTCGATTAATCAGAGATAAATTAGCAGTTGTTACTGATGAAATGGTTGACTGTGCACCAACAAACGATGCATTTCAATGGTTAAGTCGACGGGTTAACAAAATTATCAGTCTCGAAGCTGCAATTACTAAAGGTTTGTACGATATTGTTAAAGAAAAAATAAATACACCTCGTGCAATTAAAACAATTTCATGGTTACCATATTTGAAAATATTCGAAAAGGCTGACACAAATTACACAAAAATTATTAAATTATTAATTGAAAATAAAAAGGCTGATCCTAACGAAGTAATGGACATTATAAACCCGGACGATGAGAAAGACATAACATGGCCACTATTTATTGCATGTGAGAAAGGAAACTTGGAATTGTTTAATTTGTTAATACAATATGCATCGGTAGAGCAATTAAATAGGCAATCCAAAAAAGGAACAACTGTTTTATGGATTGCAAGTTGTAATCGTCATATCGATATTGTAAATGTTTTATTAGATAAAGGTGCTGACTGTAACATTGCAAATGAAAAAGGAGATACTGCACTCGTATCTTGTTGTCAGAAAGGTAATGACTTGTTGGTTGAACTATTATTAGGTGCAGGCGCGAAGCTAAATGTCTATAACCGCAACAGAGATAACCCGATCCTAATTTGTTGTCGAACTGGTCATGGAAAGATACTTGATATGTTACTTAAACATTTGGAAACAACTGATCCGCCAGAATTGAAATCCATTCTTGAACAATGTGCTGAAATTGATGGTTTGAACCCTTTATTTGGGGCTACAGAATTAAATAAAGTAGAATGCATCAAAGTTTGTGTTAAATATGGTGCCAAACTAGAAACAAGAACTGCCAACGACAATAAAATTATTCAAGGTGCTACCCCATTACATTTGGCATGTTTCTACGGACAATTTAATGCAGTTCAAACTTTATGTGAATTAAAAGCTGATTACACTGCTATTACAACTGTTCATGGTCATAACCCGTTACATCTAGCAATTAAGTATGGACATAGTAATATTGTAAGGTATTTATTGAGTGTTGACAAAGAAAATAAAAACATTAATACAATGGATAAGGAAGGTCATTTGCCTGTCTATTACGCTTCTATGTTAGGTAATGAGGCTATACTGGATGAATTCTTTACTAATAAGTTAGGATTGTTATTAGAAAAAGTATTATTGTCACCTCCCGAAATTGAATTGAAATGTGCCGATACATTAACAAAATATGGCCAATCAATGAGTTGTTATAATCATGATTTCATATCGGACATAACAATGGATAAAGGAATGTCAGTGGTGACATCAGCACTTATTAACGGCAATAAATATTTAGTTGATAGTTTAATGCAATTAGGTCCTGATTTAAATAAAAAGGATAATTATGGTGTACCAGCATCGTTTTGGGCATCTTATTTAGGATATGATAAGAAATCTAAACCTAATGAATTGACATTACAAATGTTAGATCGTGTGGCATCTGCACAGAAAAAGAGTTTGCAACATAAGATGCTTTTAAACATAAACAATGATAAGATGATAACATGTGTTGATAAAAATGAACCGATTAATATTATTCTGAAAATGACTCAAAATTATTTAATGAAAATTAAGGATGATGTGGTAAGCCAAATGAAAAGTTCATATCAAAGTGGAATGTCAATGCTTGGCTTTTTAGAAAAACTCAAAAGCAATAAGTTAACGAATAAATTAGATAACGTTGATACTGTTATGAAGGATATGAAGATACATTTAATCTCAACTATTGCTTCAGAAGATGATTGCAAGTTAGATCCTACTCATCTTATGGCATTATACTTATATACTGGCAATATGGCAATATTTAATCAAGTCAATGCGGTTCTTTCCGACTGGCAAAAACACGCTGTATGGCATCCTTATGTCTATAATTTGTATCAAGCTGTAATGATATTGCCTGCGTACGTTGGTGAAGTATATCGGATGGTTAATATTCCTTTTGATCAGAAGCAGTATGTTGTTGGAAATCAAATTATGTGGAATACATTTTCAATCTGTTCAGGTGATTGGAATAATGCAAAGGAATTAATTGCGCAAAAGAAAGGAATTATATTCATTATCAAATCATTGACCGGGCGAAATATTAGCAAATATTCTAAATATAAAGTAGACAATGAGGCAATTTTCCTTCCGGGTACAAAATTTATTATCAATCGAATATTGAAACCAGATATTATTGCTATCAATCAAGAAAACATACGTGATTCAACATTTAAAGCAACAGAAAAGGATTTAGAGAGGGCACACAATAAACAAGCAAGTATTATTATTGAAATTCATGAGGTAGCCGATGTAAAGGCAATTGAATAAAAAAATTTATTGGTTTTTCCAATAGTCACATTCATCTTGAAACCTATGGAAATTAACGCCGGGTCCACAAGTAATATCCTTTGATTTTTCAAAACCATCGGGTATTACTTTTTCATCAACAATATATTCACTTTTGTTCGAACCAAAAACAAATGATGTCGCTTTCTTATATTCTTTTCCTTCCTTATCAACAATTCGTTTAACAATTGCATATGATGCCCGGCACTTGAAAAAATTGGCTTTGGCATCTTCTTCGCTGAAAGCACATATTCGATCTGCTTCTGCCGGGATCAGGAGATTTACATATACGAATTTTCCCTCATCATTCTTACATGCTTTCCAACCAGTAATTTCACCCGGTGGCAATATAACACTACGACCCTGACTGTCACATGTTACATTCTTCCAATCTTTTTCCTTCATAATTCTATGAGATTTGATTGAACCATCATCATTCCAATATGTTTCATCTGTTTCGTCGAGAACATACCAATCTTTCTGCATTGCATATGTATACTTTAATTCACTGATCTTGATTCCTTTTTCAGTATATTTAATATCAAGCACTACTTTACTGTGTCGTGGATCATATTCCGAATGTCTTGCCTGAATACCCGTTTCATAAAATTCTTGGCAATTCACTTTTTTTCCATTGTCAAATTTCTCTTCAAATAATACATTTCCATTATTATACCACTCTATTAACTTTTGAATTATACCATTCGCATATTCACAAGTTACATATTTAATATTATTTTGATAGAAAAGACATGATCCGTGTAATTTTCCCATCTTGAATTGGCATTCTGTCATTTTTTTACCATCATTACTCCACGATAAATTTGATCCCTCATATTTTCCATGAAAATATGAGTACGATGTAAATAATTTACCGTTAGGATACCAGCTTTTATAAATACCGTGTATTAATTTATTTTCATCTAATGTATATTCTTCCATTTTACGTTTAGGTTGATCATCATTTATTGGTTGTGGATAATATGTAATAACTGATTCCATCAATATAATATTAATAATATGTTGAAATAAATAAAACTATTCAGTGAGATACAAAATCAATTTTTTCATTTAATTTTTCTCATCTTTCGAAAAACCACAAAAGAAATAACTGTTACACTAATCCCAATACCAGCAAGTACGTATGGTAATTTTTTCGATTTTTTACTTTTTTTGATTTTATCTTCAATTTCAATAATAAATTGTTTTGCTTTATTATTTCCTTGTGATTCTGACATCCTTAACCATTTTAATGCCCTCTGGTAATCTATTTCAATTGCTTCTCCTTTGGCTAACATCCGTCCATAATTAAGTTGTCCTTCTGAATTACCACCCATAGCTGATGTTTGGTACCAATAAAAAGCATGCAATAAGTCTTTTTCAACACCTCTACCAAAATAATATAGTGTACCAAGATTATTTTGACTTGTTGGGTGACCTTGTTGGGCGGATAATTGATATAATTGGAAAGCCTTATTGTAATCAATATTTGTTTCGATACCATTACTATACATATATGCTAAATTCATTTGTCCATTTGAATTTCCCTGGTTTGCTGATGCATCATAATATTTTATGGCTTTTGCATAATCAACTTCTGTTCCCAATCCATTTTCATACATTTTGGCCAAATTATTTTGACCATAATCATTTCCTTGATTTGCTGAAAGTGTGAGAAGTTCAAAACTTTTTTTAAAATCAACAGCAGTGCCGAGGCCGTTACAATACATCATACCCAGAAAGTTTTGTATATACGAATTGCCTGTTTCCAGATATTTTGAACAACAATTAAAAATATGTTCATAATCATGATTTTGTTTTGTTGTTAGTATGTCGCACATTTTATTTACTGATTCCTTATTGCCTTTCATTGCATTTTCAATAATATCTAATATATTATCTGATGACATTATTTGATAAACATATAATTGCACTAGTCATTTGAAAACTATTTATTATCAATTTTTCTGGATAATAAAAAATTGAAAACTAAATTGATAAAGTATTGCATAATAAATTGGCTACTATTAGTCAATTTATTATGGAAACAAAAAAGGAAGACAATATTGTGATGTATATAATTCTCAATAGCGATTTATCAATGACAAAAGGAAAATGTGTGTCACAGGCTTGTCATGTTGTTCAATTAATAACAGAAAAAATTTTGCGTTCTGGATATGAAAGTGATCATATTCCTGAAGAATATATAATATATAAAAAATGGTCGCTTTGTCCCACTAAAATTGTATTGAAGGCAACAACAGAACAGCTTATTAGATTATCAAAAATGGATGGAGCATCTGAAATGATAGATGATGGACAAACTCAAGTACATCCCGATAGTTTAACATGTGTTGGCTTTGCACCCAGTAATAAATTATATGATATTATGAAAGATTTTAAATTATTATAAAAAATTATGGACTTACACTCATTGTTAATGCTTTCATTACACCATCATAATGTTTGCGAATATCATTGTGAATCGGTCTGAGTATCGATGCAATCGTATCTATTGCATTTGGAAAATAATCTATACTCAAAACGAAATCGCCGATAATATTTGTTAATACGGGTGGTAAATCACAATATTCAATTTGTTTTCTTATTAATTTATTTCGTCGGATAATTTCTTCTTCAATTTTAACTAAAAGAGGTTCACCAAATAAACATTTAGGATCACATATACCACATACGAAATGAGTACCAAACCGTATGCCCCAACTAACATCCATTGTTGATTGAAACATAGACATAAATTCCAGCGGTTCAAATAATTCTATTGATCTAACATTACATAAAATTGGAAAATTGTATTCGGCATGTGTCTGCCTTAATTTCATTTCATGTGAATCCAAAAGTGCAATGAATGGAACAGATCCTCCAATTAAAAATGGTAGATAGGTGCCTTCGGGGACTATAACATCTGGTGGAATTAAATATGTATCTCCATAATTAAAGCCAATCTTTGGTTTGTAAGCAAAATCACCACGCAATGCACGTTTAGCAAATTCAGAACAATTCTCACAAACAATACTACGATATGAGAAAACTTCTGTTCCAGTAGGATTTGTGATTGCTAGGTATAACTCTTCTGCAGTTTTAAATTTTCTTGCTACTAATTTATCACAAGGACTTTCTTTTTTACAGAGCCGACATCGATTCCCACCAATCGTCGTTAATTGTATTAATGATCTGTCTGTTTTTTTATGTTTATATTTAACATGTTTACTATGACAAAAGGCGCAACATAAATTTTTTAGACAATATGGACATTCCCAATATAAATCTGCATCGACACATTTGTGATCCCTGTTCCAATTACTAGTGCTACACAGCAATTCTGATTTCATAAAATGACAATAACCAATTGAGGCTATAATAAACTTACATTCTTCACATTGTATCGCAATAGGAAATTTTATTTTAGCATCATTTCCTGTTACCGACAAACTTGTTTCAATTTTGGATTCTCCAACAACTGTTATTCCTTTAGAACCACACGTACAAATTTCTGTCCCAAAAACTTCTAAATGTGTTTGAGTTTCAGTTGATACTTTATATGTTGTACCAGAAGGTTGCGCCTTGTCTGGTAGGACAAGCGTACTATTGATTCCAATAAATTTCGCGTAATCGTAATTATGACTTTTTGGGTCTGACATTTTTTTTGGATGTCTACAAATTTTACATACATCGACAAAAACGCAATGTACTGGAGACAATTTACTAAAATAAATACCGAGAAGATGATATTCCATTATGTATAATAGGAATTATATTATTTGGCGATTTTCAATGGAAATTCCAATTGATTTCTTTTTCAACTTTTATCATATAAAATACCATATAAAAATATCTAACTATTTGATATTAATGAATACACTCGAAAAGGTATTTGAGTATTATTTAAAAAATACTAATTCATCTAAAATGATTGATGAAACAAGAAATAATATATTGATTCAATTAAAACCATTATACGATGGAAAATCAATAACTGATGCAATGATTAAAAAATGTTTTAAGTTGATTGACAATTTATATTTTAATAAAACAATACAAGAAAAAATAGATCAGCAGAAATACAAAATAGAATTCAAAGTATCGGGTAAATTAACTAGTTCTGCCGGAGTATTTAAAAATAGAGGAAAAAAATTAAAAATATTACTGTCAAGTCCCATTCTTGATAATTTATTTAATGATGATGTCAAACATGTTGAAATAAATGGTATAATGTGTGATTCCCTACTGATAGTCTTTATAGTATTGATGGAACACGAAATGACACATTGTTTGCTATTTTTATTGGAATCTCACCCGTTGAACATTAAAAAGGAAAAGAGTGGACACACGGATGTCTTCAAGCTGATCACCTATGACATGTTCAAACACACAAGAATCACGCATAATTTGCTATACGGTGACATAATTAAATTCCATGAACATACCAAAATTGCAAAGGAGAAATTTAATATTGGTGATATTGTGAATTGTAAAGGAGATAATGAAGGTATGTTGGTTCTAATGTCAAAAACACATGGCAATATTAAGACGCACTCTGGAAAATATAAAGGTTGTTTGTTGAAAGATATGGTTCTGATAGAAAAATCAAAAAATAAAACAATGTTAGAGGATGCAAAGAAACAAATACAAGTAGGAAAAGTAATGGATTTGACAATAAATAATAAAACATATAAATTTGAAATATTAAATAAAGCCAGTATGTCATTTAAAGCAAAGATTGTTGGCAGCCACAAAACATTGAATATTAAATACTGGGTTCTATTATAATTTTAATAATAAGTATCATAGTTAATGGAAAATAATTATATTGACACCGTAATTGATAAATTATGGTTGCATCCAAAATTTGGCAAGTGGATAAGAAAAATGTATAAAAAGGATTATATAAGAGAAAAAACCATATTAACTATTAATGAATTCATTGATAAAAAAACATTTTCTTTACCACTGAAAAGTTATAGTTTTTGGTGTCTACGTGCACTAAAGGCATCTGGTTGTATTAAATGTAAAATTATTACTCAATCTATCAGCTGTTGCCATTGCTATCCAAAAGAATGTAGAGATCAAGAAAGAGGTAAATGTTGTTCTGGAAATTGTCTATATTGTGAGCAAGGTGGTGAAATATCTGCATATCAAGATTGTGCTACTAATGCAAGAACAATACGTGTTTGGAGAAATGCAGAATCATGGAAATGTTCTAATAAATGTTGTTATAAATTTATAACAAAAGTTATTGATTCATCAACTGCTGATATTGTTATACTGTAATTTCATTCCAATCTTTCAAAATCCTTTTACCATTTTGATTATCTTTAGTTGGTTCATCTATCAACCACACATTGTCATCCTCAACTATTTTCCTATAATCAAAATCTTGTCCACAATATTGATCAATTAAAGTATAATTAATATTCTTTAATTTATTATATCCACCATATTGATTTTTCACATTTGAATATTTTAATTCATAACCTAAATTATTTTGAAGTAATTCATAACATGTCTTATGACACACAATACCATAAAAACTTCCTTTATTTATTTTCTTTTCATATTTCACATTTGGTAATATATCAAATTTTTCTGTTGTAGGATGAGGATTTTTAATATCAAACTCACCTAATTGTTCATCATCTGATCCTAAAGAATAAACATTATCATTGATGTCAATACCAATATTATTACCAAACCATTTTACTTGTTGATCCATTTTTTTTCGTTCTTCTGGATATTTATCCTGCATTACTTCATCATCTTCCTCGCATAATATAACATAAGAAGTTAGTGATGCGCCACAAATAATACAATAAAATGTTGAATGACCCATATTAAATTTGTATTGTTTGTATTGTTTGTATTGTTTGTATTGTTTGTATTATTTCATTTGAAAACAATATGAAATAATATCAATTTTTCTTTTCAAAAAATTGATATTGTTTGTTTATGGTATCGTTATTATGATTACACTCATATTATAACCATAAATGGACATTTGCAAAACCATTGAATATAATGACGAAACTGGTCATTATATTGCAGTCGTTATTGACATTATGAATGGAAATTATGTATGTTGTTTCCTTAAAAAATTTGCATACAGGAAATGGAAAACACAAACATTTTCTGAAGCAACGTCGTTTGTTATTAATAAATCATTTACACCATCAGAAAATAAGATGACGCCATTTCTTAAAAATAAAAAATTAAATTCATCCGAAATACCTTTCATGTGTGATAAAACATTACGTAAAATTATATGGGTGGATGATAATGTTGCTGAAATTATTCTCCCGAAATATGAATATAAACCTATTATAAATGATAAGAAAAAAAAAGACATGAATGGCAAATATGATGATTCATCTAAAGAATATAACAAGCAATATGTCACTAGCTTGAAAGAATTGGAGGTAAAGTCATCCGATATGAAAGTACTTGTGTTAGACACATCAAAATTATATACTTGTACTGCCCTTTCAGAAATTGGTTTGCTACCATCAAATGTTATTGTGCCAAATTATTCTATAGATGAGTATAAGGCGATTCATGAATCAAAATTATGTTGTGCTTCATACGAAAACTTTTCTGTTTGTCTTAAACGTTATGTAGATTCTGGAACCAAAATGGATTCAATTTTTATCGACAGTGGAGGGTGGATTAATATTGAACCAATAAAGGAAAATAAAAAACGAAAATCACAAGATGTTCTAATTCGACAGGTTTTCGATATGAATGCACTTGCTGACAATTGTATATTTGCAGTCATTACATCTGTCAAAAGGAAAACAATCAAACAATCCGAAGAATATGCAAATGAATCGTGTGAATTTATTAAATCATATGCTGAAAGTAAAGGATATACCTTGGTGAAATTTGTTAATATCCCTTATGGAAAAAGAAGTTTTTACCAATCATATCACTTATCTAAAAAAATTGTCTCCAATTAATACATTGAGGAACCATCAAAAATAAAGAGTCGAGCATGCAAATTGATTTTCTTCAAATTCTGGCATTTTAATTAATTTTCCAGGTATAATTGATGCAGTATATAGATTTTGTTTATTGTCTTCAGTTTGGTTTCCATGTGCCCTATCACAAACTGGTATATATGGGATTCTCCACCCCATTAAAATTTTTTCATCTGGAGTATCATAGAATGTAAACATAATTTCTTTCATATCTTCATTATAACCTTCAGCGGAAACAAATTTATCAGGTAACATATAATTTGTTAAATTTGTCCAATCATATTTTCCATTTTTGGATTCATAAATATATAATTTTTTGTTTGAATACATTAATAAATCTTTTTTTGCTTTAAAAAGCTGACATCCATAATCGCCAAAATTAGTTTTCTCAATCCATATATTCCGTTTTTGATCCCAAAGTTGAAATACTGTTGAAAATTCTGGTTCGTCAGTAAACGGATATACCACACGATATAAATTATTATTATGTTCAACCAAATATAAAAGTCGTTTAACATTTGACATCTGGATTTCGCTAATACATTTGATAACATTTGTTTTTGGATTCCATGTCCAATGTGATAAATCAGCACCCCCATACCAATTGTGAAATAAAAAATGTATTTCATTTTTAAAAAAACAAAATAAGAACTTATAACTATCATCATCAACTTGTGCAACCAAAAATCCATCTTTTATTTCATTATATTTTATTATGTTTATTGAACCAGTAAATTTTGGTTCAAGAGGAATTTCTTTCTGTATACGTTTCCAGAACAATTTACTATTCTGACCAACTTTTTTCTTCACAATATGAAAATATTTTAAATCTATAGTATCTTCTAATCCATTTAATCCATATTGTCCTCTATATACTTTTAATGGTGGCGGATCGGGATAAATAATAAATCCACTATTTATCTTTAAATAGGAAATAATCAACTGTACAAGCTCATTAGGAAAAATATGAATAGATAAAAACTTGTCATATTGCTTGTTTTCAATAACATTATAATGCCATAATTTAATCCTAAATTTACCAAATGCAAGTATTGGTATCTTGGTTTTTTCTGTTAAATTTTCCATACAAATATATATAGTTAATTCTAACCGTATATATCCATATTCTAAATTTTGACAATATTTTTCAATTTTTGTTCAATTTATTTTAAACCATAAGCATTGGAAAAATTGATAAATAAACTAATTACATGATCTATTATATTTTTAATTTATTATGTTACTATCTAACAATTTAACAAATGGATAATAGTTTAAAAACTGTTACATTTAATGATGACACTAAAATTCAAGTATACGAAAAACATGAGGCAGAACAAAAAAATGTCAACTCTAAGTTATCCATACGTTGGAAATTATGTCTTCTTGCTATTGCTTTAATATTATTTACAGGACTTTCGCTTTTATTTCCTTATGAATTTTAACGAACATCGTTATGGATATGTATATAAATATGATACTAAATAATTAAAAAATTATTTTTCACACTTTACCATACGTTTATTCAACATTCATAGTACTCTTTTAGGGGTCAAGCTACCCTGTATACTAAAAAGTATACTATTTAGCAATTATATTGCTATTGAATTATTTCTATTTTATGATCTTTTTTAATCGTTTCATAGATCTTTAATAGTATATTTCTGGCTCCATTGTAATCTCTTCCTATCTTCATTTTACACTTTCTACATTCATATATTTCGGCTCCTCCTACTTTATTATTGATACCGCCACAACATCCGCATGTCCTTGTTGTGTCCGCTTCATCTGTATCATAATATTTAACTCCTCTCTCTTCACATTTTGATTCTAATCGTGTCCGGAATTCGTACTGCCTTAATGCCAGTAGCGATTCTTTCGTTTCTTGACTTATTGTCTTATTCTTCTTGCTTACTATACTTTGTACATTCATACGTCCTATTACAATTATATCATAATTGTTACACAAATAATTACATGTTTTAAAGTGTAAATCATCTACTCTATTTGTAAGCTTTCTCTGTTTCTGATATAGTTGTTTCTTGTATTTCTTTATTATTGGTACCTTTCTTTTCTTCTTAGGTGACTTTTCTTCAGCTTTCTTTTTCTTTGTCTTTTTAAATTTTTTTTTCTTAGTTTTCTTTATTTTCAGTTTATATGTCGGATCATCTGATATCTTCTTTATTGTCTCCTTTATTGTTTTTATTTCGGACACCATTTCATCTAATTTTTTTATACATGTGTGTCCTATATCCAATACTTCATTCATACCATATCCCGTTTGAAATGTTCTCTTTCCAGAATCTAGTGATATCATTTTCTCTCTATTTTCTATATTTTCAGTAGATTTTTCATATGGTACGAATAACATAAATTCATTTGTATTTTTATTATATGTTAATCTTGATGTTGTATTTACATCCTTTATACTTTCACTTGTTTGGATATAATCACCCATCACGCTTGCAGAGAATGTGTTTTTGTTTTCCCTGTATGCTTTATATGGCTCACCATATAAATGTCTTATGTAAAACAAAGCGTCTACTTTAAATTTATTATTTTGAAAACAGGATGCTTCCAATAATATTGTTTGTTTAACAGTTGATTCCTTTTTGTAACGTAATTTAAAATCTTTTATGTTGCCTTTTTGTTTATTTGTCAGAGCACTTTTAAAGGCCTTGCAAACATCATTAATTGCATTGTCCAATGTATGTTGGGGAATTTTAATTATTTTAATCCAATCATACATTTGTTTATTATTTTTAACAATATCGTTAACTATCTTACGTAATTTATTAAAATTATATAATTTAACTCTTTCCTTATCATCATTAATTTCATGTTTCCTGGTATAAGTAATAGTGGCATTGTACATATATCTATAAGCAGTAATCCAATCAAGAAGAATATTTTTTTGATAAGGTGTAGGGAAGACTTTAATTTTTTGAGTCCTTGTAACGAAAATATCTTTTTGTTTATTTTTATTAAATTGAATAACAGTGGGAGAATTGGTATTAGTTTTAGATAAATCAAACCAGGAATCAGTAGGAATATTCAGAGTAGCATAAAAATTATCATCAATGGGCAACCAGAATTGATCAGCTAGTTGCCTGTCAAATATAAATTTATTATATTTTTTTTTCATAGCATTAAAACAATAATATAAGTATGTCTTTAAATAGTTTTTAAATAAGCTATATATAAATAAAAAAAACATTAAAAATAAAAGATAATTATATATAATAATTAAAATTCTATGGTTTTAGTGTACAACATATTACCCCATTTATCCAATTTATAAAATGTCAATTGGTCAATATAATCAATCAGATAAATGCCCAGATTATATGTTTGATAATTTTAAACTCGCTTTAATTACTATGATCATTATTAATTTTGATATTTTTTTTGCATTGTTCACTTGTTTGTTTAATAATATGATTCTGTTTCAAATTACCGGTTTTGGTACCCTTATATCAATAGTTTTGAGTTGGATTACTATCGTACAAAACACATGGCATACTGTTGATAATTGCACATCAGATATCGGAACAGAAATTTATTATAAAGTCAATTTTGTAATATGTTACATTATTGCCATTATAATAATTGTAATTCCATCATGTATTTGTTTAACTGGCAATTGTCGATGCTAATTTTTTTTATTGATAAACAAATATTTAACGTTTTTGACATACATAATTGGTTACATTTACTTTTTCAAAAAATGGGTATGGTGCATTTTGATACATATCACATTTTCCAAAAATTTTGTTCATATGAATAAGTATTTTTTGTTGTGCCGCCCCCTTGACATCAGCTTTGAATTCTTCTAATTCTTTTGTAGCATCTTTCTTACCAAATATGTCCAACATCGTAGCATATGGAATTGAAATACTGTGGAGACCATCGACCATTGCAGTTGTCGGACTTGCAGAAAATCCAACGCCTCCACCCTTAGGTTCAAAAGGAAAAATGAAAAGTCCACCGCGAACTAATAAATCACAATTGTCCAAAAACATTTCTTCGTCACCTGCCAAAAACTTAAACACACTTAAATCAAGCTGAATCATTATCACATTCAATCCACTTGCTCGTATTCCCTGGAAATATTCTTTTCGTGATTTTGCATCATTGAAATCAAAAATCATATCTGCACCTGAAGACGGATCTACATCAATTTTAAGAACGGTAAGACCCGGGTGATTGGTGGCTAAATCAAAATCACATTTGTATGATCCAATCTTACCACGACCCACTATCACAACTGTTGGTTTCGCATGTTTGCCTTTTAATTCATTGAAAATCGTTGTAGTGCTCTTCGGTCCGGATGTTTTCTTCTCGGTTGCCATTGCAAAAACGGTTTTTGGTATACCCAAATAACCCTTAATATTAGGATAAATTTATTGGACTATTCAGTTATCCACTATTTCAATTTTTTTTGATTGTGCATATGGAAACATCTTTTTAGGTTTACGTGTATACACATATATTTTTGGCATATAGTTTTCCTCAATACAGAATGGCAATGATATTTCCTGCATAAATTTAAACTCTTGTTTTAATATTTGTTTAAAATTAGATGACCCAACAACATCATTACTAAAATGTCCAATAAATATTACAGTATCGCCACTGAATGAGTTGATGGCCCTTTCATCATATCCTGTTTTTCCATATTCTGATACTGATTTATAATCGTCAGGTTGCGGCCAAATTAAAAGTAATACATTAATATCATTTAATTTTAATTTTTTAAAAATATTGTCACACATTGGTGGTACAGTTAAAACATTTGTATATGAGAAGGGACATATATCTATATCAACACATGTAACATTACAACCTTTACATTGTAACATGTATTCAAACAAACTCATACAACTACCAACTGAAACTGTTTTTTGTCTTCCGATAATTTTTGTCAATTCATCAATTGCATTTGGTGTTGGTATTGTGTGACCAATTGTAGTACACCAACCACCTTCATGATAATATTTTCCTGTATCATCATCTTTTTTATTCATGATCCAGTAAAATTTTCTTTCTGGTATTTTTAAAGTTATTGGATCATATAATTTCATTTTGGTAATGGTCTGGAAAATATCTTGAATGTCCCAATTACATGGTTTATTGTAATATGCTCCAAATTTAGAAATAAATTCTTTTATCTTTTTAAATAAACATTTATTATATTCAAAAGGAATTCCTGATCGCCTTTGTAATATTTTTTTATTTTTTACCAATGATTTATTAGCTGGTCTAAAACCATATCCACTCATTTTTGTTGTTATTGTATAAATAATAATATTGATTTTAAGTGATTTGGTTTTCAATTTTAATACGGATTCCCAATGCACTTGTACCAAAGTATGGAAGCCATAACATGAGAAAGTGGCATCTGTGTTATGATTTTCATATTTTTGTGTCAGTGCATAACCGTCCATCCAATGATTCCATCTGATGTCATTGGATGGATTTGAATCCGGCAATAAAATTGAAATATTTTACAAAAAATACATGTGAATATAAATTAAATTAATAAAAAATGACAACCAAATCAACCGAGGATGATGATTACATTAATGAGGCTAAATGGATATGTCCTCTTGATGAAAATGATCCATTACCCAAATACGAAATGAGTTATTATTCACATGATATGTCAAAATTATATTTGTACTGGATTCACACACAAAATTATGAAAAATTTTTTAATGAAATGGACAAAATTTTTGAAATATTTAAAAATGTAACAGACTTAACAATAGAATATAATGTGATAAATGAACTTCCATCTAATATACATGAATTTAAAAATCTATTAAAATTGACATTAATGGGTACAAGATGGTGGAGTTTTGATATGCACCAAGTTCCTGTTTCGGTTGAAGAATTATCTGTAATTCATCAATCAAATTTAAAAATCGAATGTATTGACGGTATGCATAAATTAGTAAATCTTAAGGTTTTGCAATTGGATATTTATACATTTACTGAATATCTATTTGATAATCCTAAATATGATGAATCTGTAATAATCCCATTCGACTTTTTATCAAATTTAAAACGAATAGAATTTATCCTTGATTCTGATGATTTAAAAGATATCATTAAATGGAAAGAAAAAGGTCTTGACAATCCTTTTTATACCAAGATTAAAAATAATATTGAAAAAATTGATTATTCAGATAAAGCAATTGTTATTCATTTGAAGAATATTGAGTCGGAGTAATTTAAATTTAATTCTGTATAGAATATATAACTTATGTTCAGCTGGTGTATTGCAGGTTTAAATTCCTTGATGGATAGTAAATTGTTTCAATGGATATTAAAAATAATTTGTATTATTTTAATTATCTATGTGATTTGTGGTGTAGTGGATTACTTTAGTTAATCATTTATAGGTTATTGAAATATCAGATGTGTCTGTGACTGTCCACGTATCGGTTGTTTTATCATAGGTTGATGAATAACCAGCAAAAACACTTACACTTTTAACATTTAATGTAAATTGCCAAATTGGTGAATATGCAAAACTATCATCAACTAGATCCATTTTTGTTGCATCATTTTGAACAACATATTCTGGTGCTGATCTGACAATATTTAATACATCTTTGGTAGCTACTTTAAAAGTTTTAGTTGGATAAATTCTATTTTTTTTATTTTTCTTTTTTAAATCATTTACAGTATCATCGTAATTGGTTTTAACACCGCATAATCCTTTAATAATATCTGGGAATTCACCGTGTTCCCAACAAATTAATACATTTTTATATTTTGTCTCCTTAACAGCTTTTATCAAATCGTCCACATTACTACTTTTACTATATAATTTCTTTTCTGCTGGTTTTAATAATTGGACAGTGTAATAACTTCTACTTGTTGGTACGTTGTTTACATCGTTAGTATATGTGTGTAATTCATATTCCTCATCACCAAATAATTTATGAACTAGTTGTGGCATTAGGGAAGCACGAACAGCACCTTGGATTGTGCCACCAATATGTGAACTAATGTCTTTGTACTCCTTATTGCTTTCTTCTTCAAAATGTCTAACGGTCACTATTTTAATCATTTTATAAAATCATAACAGATAATTATTTTGAGTATATTATAAAATATAAATAAAAATGGTCTTCATTTAGGAAGTTGTCACAATCTTTCGACGAGGGCCCAAAATAACTTTATCAGCCTTTATCTTACAATTACTTTCTATATAAACTTGGGCATCATGTGGAACAATGACATCCCTTTCATAAACATGACCAATTTTCCAATAATCAATATTTTTAACATCCGTAAAATATATTCCACCTGGACTACATTCAACGACCGTTGAAAATTTCAATATATCTACATTTAATCCATCCTTAAAAGTATACTTATTATGAGTTTCAATATCATTTGTCAATTTCACTAATTTTGTTTCTGTTTTCTCTACAAGTTTATTGAATTGTTCACCTGATAAAATTATATTCTTGAACTCATAAATCGATTTAATTCCACTTGCATATTTATCTATTAGTGCATTTTGAACTTTTACTGGTAGTTGATTTTTATGTAACAATAAATATCTTACATCTGTTTTATTAAGTAATTCTTCATAATATTTATCATCACGCAACGGTGGTTTATAAAATTCACCAAATATAAATTGATCGCATGCTACGCACATATAATCGTCACCCTCTTTATTAAAATTTGCGGTTTTGGTAAAAAGCACTAGTGATGTATCAACACATTCTACTGGAAATATCCATTCAGCCATAAAATCACCATTTATATTAAATTCCCTATCATATGCATAAAATTCTTTATTTGTGTGTTTATTCAAACCAACACATATTTTTTGTTCCCATGGCTGATCCAATTTTGTTCCTGCAATATATGATTTTCCATATAATTTAATTCCGGGAAATAACTTTTTAAATTGAAGTCCACTCATACGAACATTTTGAAATTTTTCCATGAAAAATGATTTTATTTTTTTAATTTCACTTTCCGAATATGAATCAATAATATAATTTAAAATTATATTTTTATTTTCATTTATTAAAAGTCCCCCTCTATCAAGCAAAACAATATTATCACATATTTTAATTAGAGTAGCTTCTGATAATTTTTTTTCCATATTGTCAAACTTATCTATTCCAAATAATATTAATGCTAACAATCATTAATTAATTCAATTTTTTCAATTAGTTACTGGATTAATTAATGGTATAAAAAAATTTTACTTATAAAGTTGGTTAGCTTGGCTTATATTCGCCTGCTTTGACACCACTACCTTTGGTTGCTGGCGGTTTACCTTTCGTTTTTGCACTACCGGTTTCTGTACCGGGTTTACGTGCACCTTTTGATTTTGCTTCTTTTTCAGCATCAGCTGCAGCCTTTTTGGCATCTAACACTTTTTTGGGAGCGCTTGTTTTTTTTGGCATTGTAATTATAATAATCTATTATATAATAAATCTTTATATCATTTAATATTTAATTCAATTTTTCTTAATCTTTTTCTTTGAAAAGATTAAGATAACTGGAGTCAATTTTTTGCCATATTTAGTTTCCATTAATTATTATCCATTATTTTATCAATCTTATTACCCATATAAATTATTGCCTTCTGGATTTCATTTAATATTTTCCTATCTTCTGCCAAATCATTTTTCAATAAAGTAATTTCGTATTGTAACTGGTCTAATTTATCTTCTTTTTCTTCCATTTCTTCATTCCCTTCTACATCTCCTTTTTCTTCCACTACATCATCCTCATCTGAATCATCATCTGATTCATTTTCCCGTTCTTCATAATCATATTGTTCATATAATAAAATAGTTTCATTAAATCCCATGTGAGAGATTAAATATGTTAAATGACATTCACCGCCATTAATTAATAATTTAAAATATCTATCTTTTTTATTTAATAAGTTAAATAAATCATCAACTTTCTCTTCCTCACTTAAACCTTTGTTTAGACGACTTTTGCGAACATATTCGGCACCTATCGTATTTACATATTTTTTATGGTCGTACTTTAGACTAACAAAAATACTTTTATCATTTATTTTTTTAACACGTAATAAATCTGAGGTAATTGTATCTTCCATTTTATTAATAAATAAATATATGTTATTTGGTATTTTCAGAATGATCACTTATCAAATTTTTTCCATGAAGTGTTTTTTATCGTAAATAATGTTGCAATTTTCCATCCGCAGATCCAAATGTTATGAAGCTCTGTGCCCCACTTAAGCGTTGCAAATTGCCCATTCCTTTTGGATAATAATGTTTTTCAATCGACCTCTTATACCACTCAATGGCCATTTCTTTATTTTTTTCAACACCATGACCCTTCTCGTACATTTCACCCACCATATTTGCACTCGCATAATCATCCAATATTTCGGCACATTGTTTGTATAATTTGAAGGCTTCTGTGTGATTTACTGGTGTTCCGAGGCCATAATAATGCATACCTGCCAAATTAAATAATCCCATTGGATCTTTACCATCAACAACTGATTTGAACCATTTAAATGCTTCACTATAACTTTTTTCTACACCTTCACCTTTATAATATAAGCTACCTAATGTATTTTGTGCTGTTGTATTACCGGCTTTTGCTGATATATTAAGCCATTTGTGTGCTTCAGCTAAATCTTTTGGAATACCAAAACCTTCTTTGTACATCATCCCTAAATTATATTGTGAATCTATATTACCGTTATTAGAACCTAATATAAAACATGCATGTGCTTTAGTATAATTTTTTAATTCGCTTGTCAAGTATATCATTCCTAATGTATTCATTGCCTCGGCATTTCCATTTTCAATAGCAACTTCACACCATTCAATTGCTTTAGGTAAATTTCGTTCGATTCCTTTTCCGTTTTTATACATAAATGCTAAATTGACTTGACTATAGATATGTCCTTTTGTAGCTGCATTTTCTAACAATTTGAAACCCATTTTTTCATCTTTTATAATTCCTCGACCTTCATTGTATAATTTTGCCAAATTGCATTGAGCATCTAAATTCCCTGCCTCAGATGCTTTTTGGAAAAACGGAAAAGCTTCTCCATATTCTTCATTACACAAATGTTCTACACCTTGAAGATTTAAAATTTCTGCACTTTCCATTTTTATATTAATTGAATATTTTTCTCATTTGCAACTGTCAATTACTATATATTTCAAATTTTCTCTTATTTCACCTGGTGTTCTTTTCCAGTATAAACTGTATTGATTTGATGATTGACTCGAATGAAGGTTGTGCATTTCGGAATGTCTTTTAATCTTTTTGCCCCAATATAAGTGCATGTCGATCTTATGCCACCTAGAATATCATTAATAGTGTTTTCGACTGGTCCTTTATATGGGACTTTAACTGTTCTTCCTTCAGATGAACGATATTTGGCTACTCCACCGCTGTACTTATTCATGGCTGTTGAGCTGGACATACCATAGAATACTTTGTACTTTTTATCATCCTCAATGACAACATCTCCTGCAGATTCATCGTGTCCACTTAGCATAGACCCCAACATTACAAAATCACTTCCTGCTCCCAATGCTTTAGCCACGTCTGCTGGATATACACAACCTCCATCAGAAATAATATAATTTTTTGATGCATGAGCACCATCAGAACATTCAATGATTGAACTTAATTGTGGAAATCCAACACCTGTTTGTAATCTTGTAGTACAACAGCTACCAGACCCAATACCAATCTTTACTATATCCGCACCGTCATTGATTATTAATTCTTCAACCATTTCTCTGGTGACAACATTACCACATGCTATTACAATTTTGGGATACCTTGTACGAACCCTTTTAACAAAATCGCTGAAGGTTTTCATATAACCATTAGCAACGTCGATGCAAATAAATTTTGGTTTAAGGTTGTCCACTAGATTAACTAACTTTTCCCAATCCTTTTCTGATATTCCTGTACTAATCATATAATAATCCGGGTCCAAATTTTCTGGAAAATCTTTTAATTCATAATGTTTATGGAAACAAGTGATCATTTTAAATTTAGATAATACATTGTACATTTCAAATGTACCTATTGTGTCCATATTTGCTGCTATTATCGGAACTCCTTTCCATGTGAATTTTCCGGCAAATACAATTTCACGTTCCAAATCAACTTCGTTTCGTGACGACAGTGTCGACCTTTTTGGTCTAAACAAAACATCTTGAAAATCTAATTTGATATCTTGGTCTATTTTCATTTCTGTTTCAATGTATTATTAGGGTCTCTACTTTTACCATTTAATTGTTCAAATTTTTATCTAGTTAAAATTCGGTTTCCAGTTAACAATCTTTTTCAAAGAAAAAGAATATTATTCGGAGACAAATTTTTCTCCAGAATACTAATAAACAAACTTTTTATTTCATCTTAAAGAACAAACCATCTGAACAGCCAGTAGCATAACCGTTTCTGTATTCTGGATCAGTAATATCACTTTCATACTTTTCACTATCACCATGATCAAAAAAACCCTCATTGAGACCATCTAAGAAACCAACATGATAAACAGACGATGGTTCATGCGAATATTTTGCGCAATCAACGGGGCGCAGTTTAGTATGAAGAAATTGACTATGTTCGTAACCCAAAATATAACCACTAAGATATTTCAAACAGCTAACTTTGACATTAGGTTTACCATACATTCGATAATCAGAAAATCCTGTATCATAACCATTTCGAAAAGTAGAATTGGCGGAATTGATATACGTAAATATTGAAAGTATGGCTTCATATAATGGAATATCATGATGATCAACATCCATTTTTTTACTATCAGTCATCGATACTAAATCACACTGTACTTTACAATGAAAGGATAATTAGGGTCAAGAATAATGGTAAATGCAATATGTTATGATATTCAATTTTTCCAGATTCTTCGGTTCTTATTCTTTTTGAGAAAAAGAATAGTGACAGGAGAAACTGGACACAATTTTTAAAATAAACAAATCATATATGTAAACTTAATTATTTGACATATTTCTTTTGTGCATTTTTAAAATCAATAACATATTGTTTAACCATACAATAATCACAAGCCATTTCTTCCGGTTCGGAACCAATTGTAATATAACCGTCGCAAGGTTGTTTAACATTTGGATCCATGACCCAATATTTATATTTTTTGGTATCTTTGCATCGAACACATGAGTAAGATGGCGGTATGAATACTACTTCTTTACCATCCTCACCAATAACTTTAACCACATCTTTTCGAAATGTAATATATATTTGTCCATTATTATGACCTTGTGGAGATTTACATAATAGACAATTACGTGGTTGCATTGGTTGAAATATTTTATCACCACATGCATAACAATCAACCATTTTTTCCCAAAATTTATTTTCACTCATGGTAAGATAATGATAATAATATTTAAAAATTACATGTGATTTGCAAATGATATATTATTCAATTTTTTCTAATGAATGAAAAAATTGAATAGTTTATCATATGTAATATCCAATATAGATATTCATGTCAGCATATCCAAATCATATCACTAATATGTCTTACGAACGTGTAAAAAGTACTGAGGAAAACGTTATGGCAAATGAAGAAATAAAAAGTACTGAGGAAAACGTAGTGGTGGAAAATGAAGAAATAAAACGATTGGAGCAACAAAAATCAGAAAAATGTTGTGTAAATATTTGTATTCTCATAGGATTTATTTGTTCAACAATTGTATTTTTGCGTTATCTAATACCATGGATAACTTTTCTTATTGGATATAAACAACATGTAATAGAAACTTATCATGAGAAAACTATTATTCCATTCACTGTATACACAACGCAACAGTTCTACCCGTCCGTTATTGATACAAAATTAATTGATATTTTGAATAACAATACAAATTTACCATTTTGTGATAATCTAAATATTACTGATCCAATTGAATCTTATAACAGCAACAAGTGTCAATATAAAAAATGTGGTAAATATTCTGATTGTAAACCTTGTCAATATCAATATTATTACACAAGCCAAAATAATACGGTAGACTGTTTATCAAAATCAAAACAAGTTGGTTGTATTGATGCAATGAGTAAATATAAATGCAGTATTTCTTTCACAGAAAATTCATCATTGTATGTTTGTTATGAATATCCTTTAAATGCAATCAGTCCCTGTAAAACATCATGTCCGGATATTATGTTTACACCTTATGACTTATCGTGTGAATGTAAAACTTGCTCATTAGATGAATATCATATTTACACTTTTACAAAAAATAATATGATACATGTAAATATGCAATTTGGTTATATGATAAAAACTGATTTTATAAATCTATCTCCTGTCATTTTGATTACTGATTGTAAGCAAACGGATTCTAAATGTATTACCAATGGTTTTAATGCAGTATATGTTTATGATCGCGATTATTATGGTAAACCATACAATAATACAATTTTATATTGTACTAAAAATGATCCTCGAAATTGCACCAAATATACAGATATAGAGCGTCCAATAAACGATTATCAAGTGTCAATTGGTCTATCATGCTTAGTATATGGTTTTACCATATTTCTGTTTTCGATGATTCACAAGGATTGTGGTACGAGCAAACCAGAATCACTTTTACCTCCAATAGAAATTACAGCAAATGATAGGGATTCAACTTCAATTCAAATGATAGAAAATCCATCGGCACCATCTGATGCATAAAATTTTATTTATTAATAATTACTATGTGCTTACTGGAATATTTCTTTTGTATATTTTCATAACGGGATGATATAGATAATGATAATAAGGTAATTCAATAGTTTTGATTATTGTATACTCACTGGCTAATAACTTTTTACATTCTTTTGAACCTACCATATCTTTATGTATTTCTCCGATATCATCTATAACAATCACATATTCACCTTTAAATTGCTTTAATGCTCTTTCATCATATCCATGTTCTAAATCATAACAATATTTTCTTGTAAATGTTCTGTCAGGTTCTGGCCATGCAAAAAATAAAACATCTATTTCTTCAGTACTTTTTATTTCTTTAATAAGTTTCAGTTGCTCATATACATCTGTTTTATTTATTTGAACAACTGGAGTGTATAAAAGTGTTTGATTTTTAATATCAGTATCAACTGATATCACTTTACATTGATTCATATTTAATAAAAATTCCCATAATGCTACTCCTGAACCAACAGATAATGTTGTTTTATTTTTTAAATCCAATATATCAATAACTTCTTCTATGCTTGATTTTGTTGGTATTGTATGTCCAAATATCTGTACCCACCACCATGCTTTCCATGGTATACCATCTATTGTATTATAATGTTCTTGATAATATCGATTATTATAAATAAGGTTGGTTGCTGGATCATAAATTTTCATTCTATCAATCATATCCCAAATTTGATCTACTGACCAACTATTTTTTTTCCCATTACATATATTTTTTAACTTTTCAACATTAAATATCTTAACTGGATCTACTCCTACATATTTTTTATACAATATAAAAGTTAATGCGAATATAATTACAATTGCACCCGTACTGGTTATTTCAACACCATATAAAATAGTATACACTAAAGTCATGCATATCTCAAAAAATATAATTAGTTTGAATTCTCCAGAAATCATTTTATGTGATATTTAAGTGATTCACTAGAAGGATTCATATAAACAAAAATTCAATTTTATTGCATTTCGCTCACTTCCTATCATATTTTATCATAGATTGTTATTAAATTACATTTGTTGACAATCTATGTTATTCTATGATTGTATGATGAGTTGACATTTGTCTTATTGTATTTCATTCACTTCTATCATATTTTACCATAGATTGTTATTTAATTACATTTGATACCAATCTATATTACTTTATGATTATATGATGAGTTGGTGTTTGCCTAATTATTTGTCGCCCAGTTCCTATCATATTTTACCATAGATTGTTATTGAATTACATTTGATAACAATCTATATTACTTTATGATTGGATGACAGGCAGACAGTTCGCCCAGTTAATATCATATCATATCTTACCATAGATTGTCAATAAATTTCATTTGGTTCCAATCTATATTATTATATGATTATATGGCGGGCTGGGGCAACTTATTGGATATCAGGTAGAAGAATATTGTGTTTAATACATAAATCATTATATTTTGGTTCCAATCTTTTTTTATCATAATGTTCTACCATAACCTGTCTAATATCTTTAATAAAATTATCATAATTGTCCACTGTCACACATTTACTTTCAGATAACTCACAAACTAATCTTTCTAATATTTCTTTTGGTAATTTTCCAACTAAATCCTTTATGATGATTTTTTTTGAACATTTGGCAAAAGTCATTATTAAATTATCAAGTGAACACTCCAGTTCCCCACAAAAATTGCCATCTTGTGAATAATAATTAATAAGTTGTTGCAATTGTAATATTGCAGAAATCACATTATCGGTTGTCATTGAAGTTTCATAATATGTATTTAATATACTAATACATTTTTTTAAAATATTATGAAATTGATAATGGTGAGCTATTTGAATGAGCATAAAAACATTTACACGTGTAATTTCATATTGTATTAGCGGATGCAATACTTTTAAGAGTTCTGTTACAGTTGTTACATCGTATTCATTTGAAATTTCTATTTTTCCATCCTTATTCTCTTTCATTCCATGTGATAACATTTGGGCAAATACATTTGAATTTTTGATTAAAACATCCTTATAAAAATATAATTTTGTACCATGACTTATTATTATTATATCTTTTTCTTTGAATAGGTAATCCTCTTTATCCATTTTAAGTATTTGATAGTATATTTAAATATTTAAATGTAAAACAATCTAATTTCAATTTTATAATAATGATTCTATATTGATATATATAATGATTATCCCGAATTACATTGTTAGATAGACAAAATTTTTTGGATTACATATTTACATATTAACATTAATTTTCTTTACTTGTGTGATGTGTTTCACCATGTGATGAATGTCTTCAACTCGGTTCCTTCTGATTTCTTTGATCGGACGATTATCCGTAACACATCATCGATATCATCACAAATGCTACAGTCATCGATGATGCGATCGAGTTCGCATTGAAGTACTGGAGCAGGCTTTTTCTTTGGGAGTGCCTTTGGTAATGTTACCACCTTCTTTTGTGATGGTAACGTCACTTCCTTCTTGTTTGAAGCAAGGAAGGAAAGAAAGTTACTGAAATCTAAGCCTAAACGTTTGTCGGCCATTGCCTAGTAGTCAATACACTAAACCATGATAAGATTTCCAAATTAATGGACTTTACAGTTACTTGTTATTTTCAAATTTATTATAATGTTTTTGATGTCAATAAAAAATTTGAAAATAGTATAATACATCTATATATTATCATTATTATCATTATCTTTAGGCTTACAATTTTTTGTCAATGTGAAAATTTGAACTTTTAATGTACAGAAAAGTTCAAATTTATAATACAAATAATACAAAATGGGCACTGGAAAGTCATCTGATATACCACTATTGTCCGAAAAACAAAAAATGATTTTGCCTAAGGTAAATGCAATCGCATCAAATATTTATATGGGCGCATATCCAGGAGCAGTTAGTGAGGATGTTACTAAGAATATGCAAAAAGTTTTATGTCAAGAACTAGGTATTACTCATTTTGTATGCCTTATGGACAAAGAACAACTCAAACGTTTTACTCCCTATAAACTTGATGAAAAAACAAAGTTAATACATTTTGAAATTATAGACCAACGTATAGCAATGGATGATTTAGTTGTCGACCTTATTAGGTCATTAATTGAAATAGTAGAAAACCCAACTAACAAATTATACATTCATTGTTGGGGTGGAAATGGTCGCACCTCGACAATTGCTACGATTTTACTGTCAAAATTATATAAATGGGATTGGGATAAGGCACTGACTCACATATTTAAATGTTATTTGCAACGAAAAGATCCGATTATGGCATATTTACCAGAAACAGAAGAACAATTAATCCAAATCGAAAGGTTGTGTGATGGTCCAATGATTTCTTTTGAGAAGTGGAGAGAACAATGCAAATCTTTGAAAAATTAATTTTTTAATTTATTCATTTTTCTTTGTAATTCATATTTGTCGACTTCATCTAATTCTTCATTATTAACTATCTGTATTTTTTTTGGTTTTTTATCTTCTTCTGGCTTACTAAAGACAAAACCGTCATTTTTTTCACATATTTCTCTCGTTTTAATAATTTTTTTACGATTGTTGTATAGGCCGTGTTTGAGATCTGATTTAATTTTTGATTGCTGGACTTCCTGATCTTTATCATTAAGAAATCTTTTAATTTTATTGATTATGTATTCGGGTAGAATTTTTTTTTTTATAAATTCTTCGTATTTTTCAGATAAATATTCTGTACTGCCATCATATAACTCATCAATAACTTCGGTTTTCGATCTATGACTCCATTGTTTTCCATCGTATACTATTGCATGATTTTGCGATGCATTAGGAATATAAACATTATTATATTCTGGTTTGTCATCATTAAAATGAATTTGTTTGACTGCTTCCTGTACACTAAGATAGCCTTTGTTTAGTAATTTCATAGCTATTTTATCCGAAATATAATCTAATTGTTCCGCACCAAATTCAACCATTTTAACTTTAATATTATTGTTTTGTATATTTTCTGCATTTTGTACATTTTGTTGTTTTATATTTTGTATATTTTCTGTATTTTGTACATTTTGAATATTCATGGTATTTGTAGTATTTGCTTTTAGTTTATCAAGTTCTCTTTGCATCTGCAATATTAAAGCATTTGTTTCAATTTTAATAGAATCGATTTTGGCATCACTTTCAGTTTTAATCAAATCAATTTTAGCTTCATTTTCTATCTTAATAGAATCAAGTTGTTTTTGCATTTTACAATTGTTTTCTAAATGTACTTTCAAATTGGATTTTCTTGTAAATTCATTTCCACATAACTCACATGCAAATAATTCTTTTACTTCATTTATAATAGTACATGATTTCTTTTTTCCAATATGTTTTTTATAATCTCCTTTGTGATTAAAATTTCTATGGCATTTTTTGCATTCATATTTTTTCATATTACGTATAATATTATTATAAACCTTTATATTATTTCTTGTAAATTTAACATAATATAATATTTTTATATAATAAATTGTTATGTTTTTTTGTTATGAATTTAGAAAGCTGTAATACTTTTTATTTATTTATCACATTTTTTTTTGGGAAAATCGGCAAAAATAATTTAATTAAAATATAATAATTATCGAAACTGACTACTTTTATAATCAATATTCGGGAAATTTATTAATTATTTATAAGTTTGCCGATTTCCCAATCATTATTCTAGTTTCCTTTATTAAAATATTATATTATTGGTAAAATAAACATATTAAAGAGAGAGAGAGCTATCATCGTTTCAAAAAGTATTTTAAAAATAGTTTTAATAAAAGGTTTATTAAATTTGCAATTTTTAAAAATTTAAATAATTTGTAAATCTTTAGAAACATTCAAAATGAAACAATTATGTTAATTGTGCATTCCGCAAAACTATATATTGTACCATTTGCAAGTCCTTCCAGAAGCTCAATTGGATAATAATTTGCTGGATGGATCCGCGATACCCAAAACAAGACAATTATATTAATTGTGCATTCCGCAAAACTATATATTGTACCATTTGCAAGTCCTTCCAGAAGCTCAATTGGATAATAATTTGCTGGATGGATCCGCGATACCCAAAACAAGACAATTATATTAATTGCGTATTCCAAAAACCATATATTGTGCTAGTAGAAGACCTTTCGAGAGCTAATTAAATAAATTCAAAAATTAATCTTCATAAAAAAAAAGAAATTGGTCGCGAATAATCTTATTGATTCGACTTTCATATGGAGAAACATCAATGTTCAAACCAAGATCTTTAATATCATCATATTGAAATTTTGCATAATGACTCACGTTATCATTCAAAAATAATTTACAAAATTTGATTTTTTTCAATCGATCAGTTATATTATGTTTATGGAAAAACCATCGAACTGAATCAAACGTTATTAAACTAAGAATTGTAAATACTGGTTCATGCCATATCAGTAATTTATCAGGTTCATTGCTTTCTTTAATTTTTTTTATAGATTCTTGCACATAGTTACTACTTAGTTCTCTTTTAAAAACTAATATTTCTGAAACATGTATAAAATCTTTCGTCTTTTTTTCTTTTAAATCAATGCATGAAGTATTCATTTCATCTAAACTAATTTGTGCATCAATTGGAGATACATAATAATTTGGTTTCATCCTTACAGTGTTCGCACAAAAAGCTATCATTGTTCCACACGAATTTGCAAATTCATGAATATAACATGTAATATGACCTTTATGTTGTTGTAGTACATTAATAATTTTTCGTGTTGGTCTGCAAGCTCCACCAGTTGAACGAATAATTATCGTTATTGGAATAGATGATTTTTTGATTGAACATATATGATCATCCATATTCCCACATATTGCTTGATGATATTGATATATAAAATCATCCCATGTACTTTCTTTTATACCACCATCAATAATTATTATTCCATCTTGACTGTACGGAAATTTTTTGGAACATGATTCATAATGTATTGGTTGAATTTCCGTATCTACATAATCATAAGGGGGTAAAATATAATTCGCAAAAAATAAATCAGTTTCTTCTCCAATTGATTTTAATTTTTCTTTATCCATATATTTATTATGTAAATGTTCATATACAAACAATGAAATAGCTGTTATTTCATATACTGCTAAACAAAAAAGTATTTTGAATAATAATGTTTCTTGTTTATTATCCTCATTTTCTTGAACAGATGAAAAAAAGCGAACATGCATATTGTTAGGTAATTCATAACGTTTTGGTGTACTTATATGAGAAGGTAATCTGTAGCGCGATAATATGTTTGCTGAAGAAGGAAATTCATAATGTTGTGATCTTGTTGGCAGTGTTGGAAACTTATAACATGGCGGTATAGTAACACAACCCGGAAACTTGTATTGATATGGTACTTTTGGGTTACCAGGAAATTTGTAATGCACATGTGCCCGACGAACAACTACAGCAGGAACCGTAGCTCGTCGTGCTGATACTATCGCCCTATATATTTTGGTTGCGCTATATCGTAGCATATCGATCTCTTAAAAAAGAGGTTGATATATGTGGTAATTAATGAATCTTACAAATATTATACTTTTCAATTTTTCAATTAGAAAAATTGAAAAGGAATATCATTGCGAATTCTATTAATATTTATACTCAGCAAATCACACTTATAAAAATAATCATGCGCAGAATTGTTGTATTAGCACAAAATGTTTCACGATTGACTTCCCGCAGATCTACTCAATTATTGCAACCAGTACCCGAAGGCTACGCCTTGTCGTGTAGGACAAGCGTACGATCGTATTATGCAATGTGCATTTATAACCCACCAATTATTAATAATAAAAAAATAAATCATGTAAATACATTTTCCGATAATGTAACCCAGGAATCAAGAAAATTAGATGAATTTTTCCGTCTTCGTGAATTAGATGATGAGTCTATTTATGAAAATAAAGTTAGTCAACTATCTGCACAAGCTTCAAGGGAAATACATGAAGGTGGACAAAAAATTTGGGATTCTGTTTTGGACAAAGTTGGACGAGAAGCTGTTGATGAAAAGAAAAAACTTGAAGATAATTCCCATAAAATTATATCCGAAAAAGTTAATAGTTTTATTGAAGATACGCTTGTCAAATTAAATACATTAAAAGAAAATGTTGCTAAAAATGAACCGAAATATGATCATGGACCAATGACATACGTTCAGGAATGTGAATCGGCTCGCAGATCCATTGAATCTTATTTGGAATTTCATAATTGTTGGCGTTACGATTATCCAAAACAAAAATAATTATTCTTTTGGAAAACTATATTTCATAATACGTGTATCAAAAATCCTTTCATACAGTCTATTACAAAATGGAAAATCTTTCTCTTTATAATCAAAAAACATAACATAATTATCATTGATTTCATCCATTGTTATCGGTTTGTCAATAACCTTTAATATTTCTTTATTATTGTCTCTTACAAAAAAGTTATTGTTGACGTAATTATTTTTGTCCATTAATTTGGGTTCAATAAAGTAATCACCGAGACCAACATCAACATAATATTTATTGTTATTGATTCCTACAACAAGTCCATTGTGAAATAAACTGTAGTATCGTTTACCTAATAAATCCAATTTTTGACAATTAACAAAATACATATTACCGAAACCATTTTGCAATAAAAATCTGCTATATGTATAATTTAATTCAATACATAATCCTTTTCTTTCAGTCATCACTTTGCTGATTGTTGCATGATGATCAAATCTTAATGGTTTATTTATTTCAAAATAACTACTGTTCGATAATTTAAAATTACTAATGTGATTCATCATTGTCTTTTTTAATACTGTTAATTGACAATCAGATTTTAAAACTGACTTCATTAACATCTGAAAATATTTACCTGAAATCATTTTATTTTAATTTTAATGGATATTAATCTATGCATTGATTTAATAGATCAACTTTTTTATTGTATATTAGCAAGAAAATAATAAAGTGATAATACATTTAATTTAAATTTTTCATATATCATTTTAAAAAAGTTGATAAATTTTATAAATATTCAAATATTTGTCATGATTAAAAATGTATTATAATGAGTCAATTTATTGAAAATATAATTAGCAACATTAATAATGATGCAATTGTAATACACAAGGAATACAGGAAAGCCTTAGGTTTATATTTTATAAAAGATTTAGAAAACATTGTTATTGAATATGCAAGTTATGAATTACATAATAAAAGAATACAACTGAATGATTACAATCAAAGATATTATCCACATCGATTATATCAATCTTTACAATATGGGTTTGCATTGTTTGGTAATAAAATAGGAAAATTTTTAGTAATTGACAATTTGACTGATTTATATATTACAGAATATCGCAATGGTATTAAAAATGGATTAAAAATATGTTATAAACAAGATTCAAATCATAATTATGTTAAAAGGTCTGAGGCCACATATAAAAACAATAAACAACAAAAATTAATTGTAACGTACGATTATAAACAACAAGATTCACATTTACATGAGATCCAAACTATATTGGATGGCAAAAGTCTTGTTAAACAAACAACATATATTGATAATAAACTATCATCATTATTTAATTACGATCCAAATGAAAATAGAATATATTTCAATCCAAATGGAACAAAATATTCTGAAGGTGTTCGCGAAACCAATTGTCGACATTATGATTTTTGGTATTGGAAATTTTATTCTGAAAATAGCAATATTGAATCCCAAGGTCATATGACAAAAAATTTAAAACATCATTTGTGGAAATCTTATTATGAAAATGGTATAATAAAAGAAGAAGGAAAATATAATTATGGTGAAAAAAAAGGTACCTGGAGATATTATGATAAAGATGGAACATTAATCAGAAAAAAATATCATGTTCCTAAATCTAAACCCAAACCTACACCTTATACATCTTCTGGCGGACTTTTTCAATTAGTACATGATAATGAAACCAGTAGCACATCTCTTAGGAAATCATGTGACAAACAACAAATATATGATTATAACAAGTCATATATAAAACAAAAAAAATCAAAGAATAAAAATTGTCTCTAAATAATATTCTTTCCTCATTCAATATTCTTTTTTCTTTGAAAAAAGAATAATAACTGGAGAAACTGGAGAAAAATTGAAAAGATCAATGCCTAACATTCTTATAGTATTTTACATTCTATCATACATTCTAAATGCAGTGGGACAATTGCAATTGCTTTTCAGAATGCAAATCTGAATGTGGACCAAATGATAATTATTTCTTTTGTAATTTTCCTTACAATTCCCGCGATAGAAGATTTGAAAGATGTCATATTTGGTTATGGATAATGTTACCTGCATTTATAATTGGATTACCATGCTTACTTGTTGGTCAACAACAATTTATGGATAATGTGAATGCAAATATTGCTATGCATACCTCAATAATAAATATTAATAATAGTATAGCATTAGAAAATAGTATTATAGCAAATAATAATAGTCTCATAGCGCTGGAAAATGATAATATAACGCTTGAAAATGACTATATAGAAACCTACAATATGCAAATACAAGTTGATTATCCTCAGGTAAACTTTTTATATAATTTAACAAATTCAACTTACTTCTATAACATTGTCCAAACAAATTGTACTTTTGCAAATGATACATTATCAATTCCTATGTGTTCTTATATAGAGGCAAATAGTTCAATTATAAATTCATGTCAATCCACTGGTAATTGTATAAATCAAACATGTTTTCCCTGTGATTATGTATGTAAAACTAAAGAATGTACAGTATACGAAGAACAAAAACAATGTGCAGATAGCATGATTGGTTGTTCAGTGAATTATAATTTTTATACAACATATGTATGTGACCATGATCCAATCAATAATTATCAACTCTGTCAATCAGAATGTGTGGATTTTAGTTGTAAAGAGTACAATTATAATTGTCATTGTATATGTTATAACTATAATACAAAAATATGTCCTGTCGTCCAACAATATATGGTTAAAACATTGTTATATGCATATTATAAAGTAAATAATACTGATTACACAATCTATAATAAAACACAAATTTGTAAAATTGAAGATATTGCATGTTTAAATATTCTTGTTGTTCCTCATTCGACTAATCCAAACAATATATATTATGTAAGGACTGATCCTTCTAAATTAATAAATGATACAACACAATTTTATAAACAATATAAACTGTATAAACAATATATTAATTATACACCATATGCGCAAGATCAAGAAGACCAAGACCAAGACCAAGGTACTATAAATTTAATAATCGCCGGTTCGGTTATTACTGGAATTGCATTATTGTTCCTATTGAATGAATTTAGATTGATGTACCCATGTTGCAATTGTAGTTTTTGGAAAACCGTGAAGTTGTGCTTTAAAAGACGACCACAACAGCAACCAAAAAAAGAAGAAAAACAAAATGTAGTAAACGAAATTCAATTAGAAAGGAAAGCTTCAGAATTACAATGTTCAATATGTTTTGAAGGACTTAAATCAAAAGTTACAAAAGCCATACAGTGTACGCATGTATTTCATGTAGAATGTATTGATCCATGGCTCACCCAAAATCCAACATGTCCATTATGCCGTGGATCTACTAATGTTTAATTTTTCTAGTTAATCTTCAAAGAATATTAATTAGAAATATTTTGTATTTCTACCCGAAGGATTAACTGGGAAACACTTCGCATTTCTACTCGGAAATTAATATACTTTTTCTTTAAAAAAGAATAGTAACTGGGAAAAAATTGAAAATATGATTGTCTAAAATTTCTATTATATTTTCACATATATTATTCAAAATGCGACAAGGCGATTGTGATTGCCTATCCAAATGCAAATTCGAATGTGGTCCTGATAATAATTACGAGTGTTGTCGTCCTAGTCCCGATCATGATGGTGCTTATATATGTATAAGATGTTGTAATTGGTTTTTCTTAATCTTACCTACATTAATTATCGGTTTACCATGTTTAATTGTAGGTCTAGCCGGGTTCAATAATATTGTAAATCTTAATATTGACATTAATAATAGTATGACAGATACAAATAATAGCATCGCATATAATAATAGCCTTATTGCACTCGAAAATAATCGTACGGCTAATGAAAATGATCGTACAACAATCTATAATGCACAAATACAAATTGATTATCCTCGTGTACAACTTTCATATAATTTAACGAAATCCAATTATTCTTATAATGTGGTTCAAACAAAATGTAATTATACAAACGAAACACTATCAATTCCACAATGTTCATTTGCAGGAACAAATGATTTGATGATAGATTATTGTCAATCTGCTGGTGTTTGTATAAATCAAACATGTGATCCATGTTACTATGTATGTAAAACTAAAGAATGTACTATATATGAACAACAAAAATTATGTGTGGATAAAATGAAATCAGATGGATGTCGAGTGGATTATAATTTTTATACAACATATTTATGTAATAACAATCCAATCAATAATTATGCAATGTGTCAATCAGAATGTGTAGATTTTAGTTGTCTCGATTATGATCATACTTGCAGTTGTCAATGTTTTAATAATAACACTAAAATATGTCCTGTTGTCAAACAATATATGGTCAAAACAATATTATATGCATATTATAAAGTAAATGATTTGTATTATCAGATATATAATCAAACACAAATTTGTAAAATTGAAGATACTCAATGTTTAAATTTGCTTGTTACAATTTCTAATTCAATCAATTATGTATATTATTCAAGGACCAATCCGGGAAAATATTTTTATGATTTACAGCAATTATATCAATCATACAAACCATATAAGCCATATCTACAATATATATACAATTGGAAGAACTATGATCAAGATCAACAAAATATAAATTTAATAATTGTTGGTTCCATTTTTGTTATTTTTGGATTATTTATGTTATTAAATGAATTCCTATTAATGTACCCATGTTGTAATTGTTATACAGTTTTATGCCAATGGATGGTACATTCTAGAAACCAACCAAAAAATCCTGGTAAAGAAACTACTGTTGTAGTAACTGTAAATCCATTAGAAAGGAAAGCTTCAGAATTGCAATGTTCAATATGTTTTACAGACCTTAAAACAAAAGTTACAAAATCTTTACCGTGCAAACATACATTTCATACAGAATGTATTGATACATGGACCACCACAAAACCGACATGTCCATTGTGTCGCGGGTCTACTATAGTGTAATCTTTATTTATAACATTTAATTATAACATTTAAAAAAATTGAAATTGCATTCATACTGAAAAATCCATTTAATTTGAGCATGTATCGCAAATCATCATTTTTGCTTCGAAAAGTGGAAATTCAAGTATGAGCTGTGCGCAATCGCTCACTGATTTCCCCTTTCCGGCATATAGTCACCAGAAGAAAATTATTAATCAATTGTCTGCTGATCTAGCAACTCTTAAAAATGAGAGTACGACAAAACTTTTCAATGAACTTAAAATTTGTGTTGACAATAAAACTTTAGAAGAATTTGAAGGCGTATGTATTCACTTCTTGGCCAATGCATTAAAAACAGAAGATGGTTTTGCATGGATTCAGTTTGAAATGCACACAACAGCTGTTTCCAAAATGTGCCAATGGATTCCTGACATAATTCTCTATCAGGAAGATAAAAAAACAATGGATATAATCCGTGATGACGTGCGTCATTGCCATCGATTGAATTTGAATTCACATATCAATCGTGGTGCTAATGAATGCAACTATGCCGTTTTCACACATCCATTTTATCCATATAAAGGAAGTCGTATCTATGGATTCCAAACAATTGTGATAGACCATCGACGTAATATTTGTTATGACTGTAATCATGATTCTGAAAAAGATGCTTTGATCTGTCATAAAAATCTTGTTAGACTTATCTCAAAACCATATGGGTTTTCGAAAAAATCACTCAAATGCTGTAAAGCATAAATTTTATTTATTGAATAGACTGACTATAGAACAAATTGGATTAGTTTGACAATCACATGAAACAATACTATCAACTTTGACACTATTCGAAAAACTTGTTATTGCAATTATCATTGCAGTAGGTAGTTTTTTAAACATTCGACACAAGGACAAATTAAACTTATATTCTGAATAACATTCACAACACAAATTAATGGGTTCTGATGTGCAAATTCCACATTGAGCTACCGCCCTAAAACGATGTAGTTTGTGAGATGTTGATGAATGATGTTTGTTATCACATTTTATATAATTATTAAAATAATCTGGACAAACAATGTCACCACACTTACATTTTATATGTGACATTTTATGAATTGGTGATTCCGCTTCAGTTATCAAATATATTTTCCTTTCTTTTTTCATATGGTTAGTTTCATATACAGTTTTTCGCCAACATTTGTCACATATATCAAAAATATATGGTGTACATATACCTGACCCAGCTTGCATCCATACCTTATGATCACATTCGTTCTTTTTACAAAAATTACATGTAAATGTAAGAAACATCATGTTAATAATCATTAAAATATAAAAAGTAATATATGTTATATAATTTTCAATTTTTAATTATTTATCAACATCATTAAATGTTACCCATTCTTTAAGTACTGCATATATTTTATTTTGTGAATATTTCCAGTGAGTAAGATTTTGACCCCATTTTCCTAATAGGTATTGGTTATGAGGATATCGAGTATACTGATATAAAATACCATCGCCTTCTAATCTCATATTATTTTCTAATACAGCATGTGCATCAATGTTAAATTTATAAAATACAACTTGTTTTTTTTCAATTAATTGTTGATCGCCATCATTAATCAATGCATTAACAACATCACAAATTTCTCCATTGATTATAATTATGGTTATAATTTCATTCGTTGAAATAATATTCTTAATTTGTTGGATGGGTAACATCCGTTTAGCCAATGAAGGAAAAAGACCATAACCATATGGAGATTTACATGGATATTGTTTTCCATTTCGATTCAATACTTTACGAATTGCTTTCATTGCTACATTATAATAATACATTCGTTTTATAGTACGGTTTTCTGGTATTTTATTGAATATACATCCACATCCTGGATTAATAATTAATTTATCTTTATTTCCATCAAGTGGAGTAACTTTCCACTCACCATTAATAAAATGAATATCGAATTCCCGACTTAAGAATGAGTTAAATGGTATAGTTTCTTTTGATGGCATCCATAATCTTTTATAACAATATTCGTAATGTCGATATGATGCTATAATATCAATAACTACATATGGTAATCCCGTACATGTAAAATCAATTATAGACATCTGCTTATTAATAATTAATTGATAATATAATTTATAAAATTTAGATTTTTCAATTTTATTAAATAAAATAAAATTGAAAATGTAACAGTTTAATGAGTTCTACGGATTTATAACAACTACGCATACAATAATAATATGGGTAATAAAACTGTCACGCCGATTAAAACTGTAGATGATGATAAGAAGGAATATGTAGATTGTTATAACTGCAGTGGATCAAAAATGATGTATGAATGTGGATTACCTGCAACGGGAATTATGGTTAATTGTAAATTGTGTAAAAACTTTGGCAATTACCGTGGTAAAATATTAAAGCAATACAGTAATATGCCAATAATAATCCAGGACGGAAATAAATATATTTCATTTACTCCACCATCATTTAATTGTATTTGGTGTAATGATTCCAAAAAAGTTATGGAAAAAGTTTGGGATGATGAAATTGCTAATACAGATGAGGCCAAACGTTGTTCAGATAATGGTTTTCATTTGATGCCAAAATTTACAGTAGCATGCGACCATTGTATGCCGAATGAACATAAAGCAGAATTAGAAGAAGTTAAAAATGAATATTTTGCATCTAAAAAAAAGCAAACTGTCGGATGTTAATGTTATATCATTTATAATTTCATTAATATCTGGTGATTCCATTTAATTATATATACAAAATGAAAATAATAAAAAAACTAGTTAGTATCATCATCCATATCATCCTCAGGATCAAATTGATAAACTTCTTCAAATGGAACAGAATAATTAAAATCCCAAATATCACCCTCTCTTACTCTCCATATAGTTAAATTATTTGAATCTTCACCAAATCCTTTTTCTTTATATCTTTTAAATAATTTTTTAATTAATTTCATTGCATCATCCAATCCTTTTTCATCATCTTTAAAAAAAGCTACCGTCCCTAAAACTTGTTCACAGATAAAAAGTAATTCAGGCATTTGTTTTATATAAATTAAATTAATAATATGTAACAATTTAAATATTATTAATTCAATTTTTCTCCGGTTAATATTCTTTAAAAAGAATATTAACCGGAGAAAAATTTAGTTTCTTGTGATTAATATTCTTTTTCTTCGAAAAAAAGATATTAACTAGAGACAATTTTTTAATTTATGGTATTATAAATAAATTAACGTTTCAGTAATGCCAAAATTTTGTCCTTATGACGAGTGTTCTCTTTTGCTTTACTAATTGCAAAAGGCGATGGAAAAGCTCCTTTATCAAGATATAATTGAACAATATTCGCTGTACCATGTTCACAGGCTAACGGAAAATCTTCATCTATATCCGATGTTTGATCGATAATCATCTTTGCAATTTCATCACATTTATTTTCAGAACAGAGTTTAATGAAAAGATCATCCCTTTGTTTTTCAGTCATCTGTGACATCTTTTCATCCTTCTTCTTTTCAGTTTCAAGGGAATTTTTAATTGCTTGTTGAAGTTGTTGATCTTCCGATAAATCCATTATGTTTTGTCTTTGTGATATACCGAAATAGTATTATTTATAGGATCATCAAATATAATTATATTCAATTTTTTTCCAGAGATTAATATCTCTTTTCGAAGATGCCTGATATGGCACTACTCATACAATATCTCTTTTTTTAAAAAAAGAATATTGAATGATGAAAGAATAGTAACTGCAGAATCTGGAGACAATTTTTCTTTTGATGTAATAAAAAGATTATATTAATTTATAAAAAGACCTTGTGTGATATTTCTTGGCATTGTTGTATATTGGTTTCCAATAATCCCATAATTCTCGTTTACCATATGATTGTATATATTCCATTGCACCAATGTTACCTAATTTTGCAGCATCAATATAATATTTCATAAAATGATCATATGGATAATCCAATATGCAATGATACAAATATCCAGTTAAAAACAAAATATCTGAACGATTTGTGTGTGTGTTACACCATTTTAACAATGTTTCAATTCCATATGGACTGAGTTTTGTAAATGTATCTGCTCGTGAATACATATATTTTTCTTCTTTTGCATAACTTTCATATATCTTTGCTAAAATTTCTTTATCTGTTTTTTCTATTTTTTCCATTTTTTTTAATTTTTTTTTCTTTTTAATTTCATCTAGTACTTCTTTTTCAGAATATATAACGTGATCTGGATCATATATTTCTTCAATTGTATATTCAGCAATAATTTGTGATTCAATTCGCTTGGTTGGTTCAAAAATTCCCCATCCAACATCAACAATCTCAACATCACCATATTCTTTAATAATTGAATCTGTCTCTATTGTTTTTAAATCTTTAATATGCTCTTTTAAAATTATTTTACATTCATCTAATGTTTCTGCCTTACCAACAACAACCTTCTTTTGAGATTTAATCAATCTACGAAATATTATGAACATTGTATTTAAAATAATTCAATTGTCAAATTTAAATTTACAATGAAATAAAATATCAATTTTTATGCAAAAATTAAATCCAAATGATTAAGACATTCCTTTGTTACATTTTTTGATTCTGTAGCTGGCTTATCATTATCAAAAAATTTAACAAATATCATATATTTTACTTCCAATTTAGCAACCTGACTCAAATATTTTTTTGTAAATATACTGTTTTTATGATCTTCTATCATTTTTTTATATTCTACAATTTCACTATCAACATAAGCTTTATAATCGGTGATGTATTCACGACATGATTTGAAATCATTACCACACTTATCACATTTATTTAATTTCTCCGCGCATATAGTACAATATTTATATACTGTATATGGTATATCTTCGTCACATGACTTACATTTACCAACAACACGTAACATATAACCTCCTTTAAAAGTACAAATGACGCAACTCATATAATAATAATATATAATTAGTATTATAGTGACCATTTAATTATATTTTCAAATTTTATAATACATGGGATCAATATGCGAAATTAAAATTGAAAACTTGTTATATTGGACATATATTCAATTTATAAATTATTTCTAGTATTGAATGAGCAATGTGAACGATTATACATACGATCATATGTATATATCAGACCGTGATGTAGAAATGAACATGGCAAGGATTGAAGATGTATGTGCATATTATGGACAGAGTAAATGGGTTGTGGTTGACCAAATCAAATTATATAAAAAAGAAATAGACGATTTTATATTATCACAATATTCAACAAAATTTTTTGAAAATTTAATTAACAATTATATTATCCGCGATTTGACATTAATAGTCATGTCATATTTTGGAAATATTTATGAACTTGAAAATAGTTTATTGGGTTATGGATATTTATTTAATGGAATTAGGGTTGGAAAATGGTTTACTGTTACTACCAAATGGCCTTTTATCACACGTTTATATATCGATTTTCATAGAAATTTTATTTTTTCTTTAGGAAATTATAAATTTTCAAAAATTGGAACATCATATTGGGGTATTAAGGATGGTGAATGGTGTGAAGTATATAATAAATCAGTTTTCGCAAAAGAAAATTACATAAACAACGTTCGCCATGGCGAAAGGAATGAATTCAATGAAAAATTATCCTCATCGGATTTTTACATGACCCGTCACATGAATTATAAATCGGGTCGATTGCATGGAAAATATTTCGAATTCCATGAAAATGGATCAGTGAAGATTATTGGTAAGTATGCCAACAATAATAAAACTGGCAAATGGGGATGGTTTATGAATGGCAACCCGTCACCCGCAAGGGCTGAGCCAAACTTGTCTTTGACAAGTTATGGGTCACCATCTTATAATTCAACTCCACCAAATGAAATTAAAAAAATATCTATATCGAATAAATCCAAATTAATATCAATCAAAAATATTAGTAAAGATATTTTTTGCCTTTATGACATGTATACAGGCAATATTTTTGAAATCAACGATTATCCAGCTGTAGAATGGAGTAAAATGATTCAACAATATGAAAATGGAAATTATATTAATGAAATTGGATATTATGTGAATGATAAAAAATCTGGTATTTTTACTGATTATACTAGAAATTTAAAATTTAGGTATAAGTCAGGAAAAGGTAAAATAATATATGAAAAAATTAAATAACCACTAGAATTATATTGAAATGAAATATTCGATCAATAATATTTTTTGGATAATATTGGCAGTAATAACAACAGCTACACCTATTGTATGTGTTTTACAATATAACAAATATAATAATGTATGGTGGCTTGCTTTAGCATTGATTTTATATATATTACTTATTATCTCATATATCAATCTATTAAAATCTTTTGATATGGTGGACATATATCCATTATTAAAAATATTAGCAATTATTATGGTTGTACTCATGGGTGTTTTATTATTTGGCGAGTCATTAGACACATCACAAATATTTGGAATAATTTTTGGTATTATAGCAGTTTATTTATTATCGTAAATATATGTATAATGAACAATAAATATTTAAAATACAAAAATAAATATTTACAATTAAAATCACAAACAGGTGGTTCAGATAATAATTTACAAAAATTAGAACCAACAACAAAAAAATTTATAGAGTCACTCAATGCGAAAGAAGACCCCCCACTTTATACATTACTTCCACAAGATGCAAGAAAAGTATTAAATGATTTACAATCAGAATCAATAAATATTTCAATGAATTCAACAGATGTCAAAATTGATGATTTTTCAATAACAATTTATAAACCAGAAAATATAAAAACACAATATTTGCCAGTTTTAATTTATTATCATGGTGGTGGATGGATTTTAGGAAATAATTTGACACACAAACGTTTGATTCATGAAATTATTTCTAAAATTGATATTGCTGTTGTTTTTGTTAATTACACACCTAGTCCGGAAGCAGATTGTTTAAAAATATTGGAACAATGCTATAAAACATTATTATATATTTCACAATTTGGAGAAAAATATAATTTAGATAAAAATTCGATTGCTGTTGGTGGTGATAGTGCAGGTGGTTGTATCGCTATTTCAGTAGCATTACTTACTCATGAAAGAAAAGGACCTGTGATAAAATATAAAATGTTATTATATCCTGTGACCGATGCAAATATGAATACAATGTCATATAATCAATATTCAAATGGTCCATGGCTGACAAAAAAGTCTATGGAATGGTTCTGGAATGCATATTGTCCAGATATGAAATTAAGAAATAATTATTTGATATCACCAATCAATTCTACCAGTGACCAATTAATTCATATGCCACCAACTTTAGTTATTACTGATGAAAATGATGTATTACGCGATGAAGGCGAAGCATATGCACATAAATTAATCTCTGCTGGTGTAAATGTTGTAGCTATCAGATATTTAGGCACCATTCATGATTTTTTGATGCTTAATACATTGGCCAATACACCAGCTTCTAAAAATGCAATATCATTGATAATTGATAATCTCAATAAAAATCTAATTGGCATTTAAAAAAAGTTGAAACAAAAATATTTAATATTATTTATAAACATTTAAACAATATTAAATGAACACTACTAATACAACTACAGATGTATATGATTTTGAAAAATTTGCTGAGCCAATATATTTTATAACTTTAAAATCCATTATATTAGCATTACTGTTCGATACATTTTTTACATGTTTTCTTTATAATTTATTTACAAAGAAAAAAAATGATTTATTGCCACGAGTTATTGATGGTAATGTTGATGATTATGAATTAAAAACTATTGAGATGAATGTTCCAGGACCAGGTTATAGGACACATAAGGAATCGTACACTGAATATAATTATCGTATTGAATATCTTAAAAAAATAAATACTGCTAAATTACACCTAAATACAATTAAAATACTGATATGGCTAGGTTTAATTATATACAGATCTGTTAATAATTATTATTATTACGATAAAGGATATCAAATTTTAACACAAATTCTTAATATCAATGTCCAATATTATTTACTGAATCATTTTTGGAAACCAGACTTTGAAAAAACTAATATTTTAGGAAAAATATCAATTATAATTCAAGGAATATGGTGTATAATTAATCCATTAATTATTATGGCATTCATACTTATCCCCTATTTTATTTACATGCCCGTTGCACTGTGCAATATTATAATTGTTAGTTTGTTATTCGGAATATGCTATTTTATACATATGTATTTTATGAAGTCATTTAATAAAACAATGTTAAATGCTTATCTTGGTGGTTTAATGGGAACATTTTATATATGTTCATTAATTTTATTGATAGATTTATTCCAATATATGATTAATCATTCATGGGTTGAAACTGTTAAATATTTTTTTACTACAAAATATAATTTTACTACATGGAAATATGAAGATATATTGGTTATTTTTTAATAAATGATCTTTTAACTTTAACAATTCTCCATTTAGTATCTCCTTTTATTAAACTTTCATTGAATTGACCAAGTCCACCTCCAGCTTTATCTCCTAAACCCATTGACATTGTCCCATCTTCTATTTTATGTTGAAGATTAAATAATTCTGTGATTAAGGAAGATGGACATGTGAATTCTATTACAGTTGTTGGATTTGTTGAAACCCATTTTCTCCCGTTCAGATACTTTTCTGAATATTCTCTTCCTCTAGGACCTTCTTGAATGGATTGATATGCTTGCGTATCCGGCAGTTTATTATTTTTAATGAGATAAAGTAATTCAATGTCACCCATGACTCTATAAACATGTGTATAATCTGGAATGTCTGGTGATGATGGAGCATCCAGCCATGCTGATGTAGCACCTTTATGAGTTATATTTTTTATTTCACCAGACTTTAATAATTCCCTTTCGTGTGGCAGTAAAGTTTTTATTATTTGTGCATCATTCATTAGATTATTATTATTTACTAATAATAATAATCTAATCATTTAACCATATTAAAATCAATGTTTTCCTGATGACGGAATAATTTTCATATCACGTACTCCGATATACAAACACCCAGAAATGATTCCACTTAAATGACCAACAAATGAACTATTTTCAAAAAGAAATTGCATAATGATAAGAAGCGCTGGAATATAATATTTTGGATCACATGGATATCCCAAAATATTATTTGCTGGATGCAATGTTAGTATGCCAAATATAACTCCACTAATACCAACATGAAATGGAGTAGCATACATTGTATTAATAAATTCGATAATAGCTGAATTCATAATAATGAAATATATGAGTGTGTACAAATATTTTTTACAACCAATCTTATATTCAATGCGATGGAGAGAATAAATTGACAATAAGTTTATCAGCAAGTGTCGAAATCCTGAATGAATAAATGATGATACTATTTCACGTGGAATAATACTCATTCGACTAACTTTGTACAAGTATTGAGGATACAACCAAAGAAAAAAATGGGTGCTACATAATATTACAATTAGTGCACTTGTAATAATGTGTTCCTTAATAAATAGGATGGGAGCATTACTATAACGTAAATTAAGATCCGAAAAACCAACAATTGGCATTATCGAATGGTTAACTGTAATAATAAAAGGTTAAATCATATAGAATATACAATATATTACCATTTCAATTTTCCAAGTTTATTTGGGGCCATTAGGTAAGATTAATCATCAGATTCACTATCATTACTACAAACACAACAACCGAATTTATCAGACCTATCTATATAATTATCGTTGAATTTAACATATCCGGCCCGTAATTTACAACTTTCTTTATCACATAGTATAATATATTTATCACAATACATCGACGTGTCAATTTCATTACATATATGACAACAAAAAACTGGACAGTTACATTTACTACATACAATTAATTTTCTTCTTTCATCAAAAATATTTTTATCAATAATTGAACCATTTTCTAATGTCACATGTTCTGTAATATTTTCTAAATTTTGTTCATCTGAAGAATCTTCCGAACATTCTGAATATCGGTCCTCACTTGTGTATATTTGCTCATCATCATCCTCATAATCATCACCATAATCATATTTTTGTTCATCAATATCATCGTCTTCTCCATTTGGATTATTTATATTATGTGGCTCACTTATTTTTCCATTGATCGATTTTTGTTTTTCCGTAAATTCTTTTAACATGCTTGTATATTTTATTTCTTGGGCAAGTAAATCTTTTTTTTTCCATTGAATATCCAATAGTCTATTTTGAACATATGCTATTTTATTTTCGATGGACATATCAGCTCCCATTTATATTATAAATTATATTTTATTATAAACTTTTCTATTCTAAATTCAGTTTTTTATAAATAAATTAATTTTTATCCGATAAAGGTGCACAGCTAGAACCAAATATACCACATTCCTTTAAAACATCAGCTGTCTCTTTTGTGGCTATAACAGAAACTCCACATATCATATCATTATGAAACTTTGTATCGATATTCCATCCTTTTGGCGCACGTAACCATTTTTCAGGATTTACTTTATTTTCATTGCATGCATTGACAACTGCATCATAAATTACTTTATTTGACATACCATTAAGAGCAGACCAAGGATAAATATCTTTTTTAACTAATGTTTTAAATACTTCTGTGTCAGCATCCGTACCTTTACCAGCTACCTCTGCCCATTTCATTTGATCACCAGCTGTTAATTTGAGACATTTGAATAATGATTGATGGGGCATTTCTAACGCATTCCAGATACCGCGTGCTTGACGAATAGCATTGTTCCATGATCCAGATATTAAATTCCATCCTGTAGAATCAACTACTTCTTCAACTGTAGGACTTTTTAAAACAATATTTTTAGTTTCACCTGTTTTTGTATTAACTATATGACCTTCCTCTGCTATATAAACCTCATCAGGTTCTAAAATTGGCATTTCTGGGGTTTGAACATGTCTTTGTCGCATCGGCACCATCATATTTCGATCAACACATTTATTAACACCAATTGTCCATTGTTTTTGTAAAAATTGTGCAAGTAATGGTAAATACATCATCCAATGTTCTTGAATAGTTTGCAAATGTTCTTTTTTACATTTTTCTAATACTGATTTTATGGGATGAATATAAGCAACTAAATCCCATCGTGTTGTTTCGGATTTCATCAAAATATTATCAAACATCCATTGCATATGAACATTCAAACCTCCCTGTTGTTGTTTTTCTATTGTAAATTCTTTCCTTACCGACAATTCTGAAATTTGTTGTACTATCCAAATAGATGTATTTAAATCGGCTTTTAAATCATCTTCTTTAATGCACAAAGTAGCCAATCCCGATTTGTCCAATGACGCACATGTTGCTTTTAATAATGGATAGAAAATATTTTTTAAACGTCCTTCAAGAATTCCTAAAATATTTAATGCTTCTGTATACTTTTTATTATTTCTAATATTTTTAGGAATTTCATGTCTTTCACTAAATTTTTTTTCTTTATAAAGGGCAATATATGAATTCTTTTTATCACGACTGTTTCTGTTTAATTTTTTAGGTCTCTTGTGATTTCTTTTCTGTTCTTTATAACTAACTATGTCACCAGCTTGCAAAATTCTTCTTAATTTTTCTACAAGTTGAATATATTCAAGTTCATTTTGTGGAATTACAAACTTATCTTCATTTGCCTCTAATATTTCACGAATAATAACAACACGTTTATTAGAAAAAATTTGGTTCATCGGGAGACGATATGACATTTTTGTTCCCATAAATGATTCACGTAATTTACTATTAGGTTTAAATTCAGATTTCAATGCTTCCTCAAGACTTGGTGTTTTAACTTGTTTATAATTCATATATTTAGATCCAGAAAACCATCCATACCAATAATTTTCTTTATCGGCTTCTGGCTTCTCATCATACTCTTCAATTATATAATCTATTTCAGGATGAGTTCTGTGAGCCAACAATGACATGACTTGTTCGTTTTTAAATTCATTTTCTTTTAATAATTCGTATAACTTCAAAGCTGTTTGTCTTGGTAAAGTCCTTGATTGTAACAATTTAAATAATTCACCGTAAAGATTTTTTACTTCTGTTGTCATATTGAATAATTAATAATGTTAATCTTTTAAGTATTTAAAAGATTGACATAATATATTTTTTTTTCAATTTTCCATGATTGAAAAAAAAAAGATAAAGAAATTAAATAATGTTCACTTTTGAAACCATGAGCAAGTCGCAAACATATACACAATGACAAATATACTACAGAAATAATTAGCTGATCGCATATTTTATATTGTGATTTAAAATAAGCCTGCTAGATAGACTTACCTATGGTTGGCAATTCTATAATCAGACCAAATTACCTTTTTTGAATATTCACTTTTGATTCTATAAGCAAATCGCGAATATTTTAATACACTTCGGATTGGTAAGCCGGTCGCGTATTATAGGGGTGCACTATACTAGTTTTAGAAAAGATTTGGTTAGTTATGAATGACTTACTGCGGATAAGATAGCCGATCGCATGTCATTCATTGTTTCACTTTTGAAGTCATTAGCAAATCGCGGACTAATCAAAAACTTTTCTAAGGAGATACTATTGATTATTGAGCAAATCGCATCTATATTAATATAGTACACTACTCTTTATATCATTTCAATTGTTTCCAATATATTTCTTTTTCAATTTTTTCCCTGAAAACAATTTAAAGTTATTACACTCAACATTAAAATTGAAAATTTAACCTTTTATGATTATCTTATAAGATGCAATTATATCAAACATATCAAATGAGTTTAAAAGATTTAATATCAGCATGTACAAGTGGTGACATTAAACTTATAGAAAAATGTATGAATAAATCTAATAAGGATGACATTGAATTAATGGCAGAGATAAATTTCTTAAAAATTTTTGCTCAAATAAAAAATTTGGAGATAACAAAACGATTAATAAATTATATTAATAAAAAAATTCCTAACATGTTTAAAAAGAATCTTATTAATCAGAATGATGTAAGGTTACATAATTTTATTAAATTTGTATTTGATCAAAAATTGGATAAAGATCATGAATACAATATATTAGAAAA
>Ga0206911_1002_pt1 | contig 91253 bp, 95 predicted proteins | sample Alteio_BWOrgHeat_74_FD_152956 | JGI IMG/M metagenome (GOLD analysis project Ga0206911, IMG submission 152956) | Enriched cells from forest soil in Barre Woods Harvard Forest LTER site, Petersham, Massachusetts, United States -... | ecosystem: Environmental > Terrestrial > Soil > Temperate forest >...
TAAAACTAGCAAATATTATACCATAAACATAACATGCAAGTTTTATCGAATTAATTAATTTGGACATTAGTTAAGATGGATAATATATTAATTTCGTATAGAGATTATCAATAACTAGCTGTTTCAATTTTATATCCAATATTAATACACTTTTTCAAAAAAAGTATGTTACTGGAGAAAAATTGATAATTTTGATATATTGAATAAGCTATTAGTTTTTTAATTTATGTAAGACCATAATAGTCAGCTATGCAACAAAATTGCAAAAATATCTTACAATGTCAATGCATGTTCAATGTTACTAAATTTTTTTCGAAACAAAAAATGTTATGTGCATTTATCTTTTTATGTACTGGTATTCCATTAATATATTATGGGACAACTAATTTTCAAACTAACACAAAATTTAATTATGATCTTCAACCACAAATACAAAGCATAATTAAATTTAATAATGATGCTGATGCAAATGCTACTATTATGACCAATCTAATAGAAATAAAGGCCGAGGAAAATTATAATCTGAGTATATTTAATTTTGAAAACATATATGGAAAAACAATTGAATATTATCGTGTCATAGAAAAACCTCTGTTTGCCGCTAGTGTACCCGTATCAAATGAATTTATTGTTGATAGTATTGTTAGTAATAACACAACATTAATACATTGTGACACTGTTGATTCATTAATCAACACAGATAATTTTATGGAAACACAATGCGTTAAATATGAATGTATAGAGGCAATTGATTGTACGCCATGTAATTATGTATGTGAATCATCATTATGTACTATACCTCAACAACAAGAAATGTGTGTTGGTGAAATGTTAAAATATACATGTGAAATGACGTATAATATCAAAACATTATATGCATGTCCAGAATTTCCTAGTAAAGCATATGGAATATGTAATGCCTCATGCCCGGACATTCACTGTATTGGTTATGGATCATGTGCATGTAAGAATTGTACTGAAATGGGTTACAAACTTTATGATTTTAGTAAAATTCAGGATCCTGTAAAAAGTCGATATTTAGGAAATTTTGGTTATACAGTGAATGATGTATATTACTATTCTAGTCCAATTTATGAAGCACGTTGTAATAAGGGAGTAGATCCGGAACAATTTTGTTATCAAATATATGAAGTTGATGCACAAGGTCATTGGGCTGTAAAATGGCAAAACGGTGCAACAAAAGATTTTCTGGAATTAGGCGTTTATTATAATAAAAGTAATCCTGGACAACGTATATTATCAGTTGATGAACCAGTTAAACCAAATAAACCAGATAAAATATTGGTGGAACATAAAAAAGTTCCTGAATTGGTTGGAATAACTGGACCGATATGTATGATTATTTTTGGAATTGTTTTTTTGGTAATTTTTGTGTTGATTATAATTTTCCAATGTTCTGAGGGATGTGATAATATAGCTATTGCAATTAATAATCCTATAGTTGCTACTGCCATTTCAATACCAGTCGCTCAGAATGATCTCCCTAAAACATTTGTTTATTCGCATTAAAAAAGATGAAATTATAAATGTTAAATACACTTTATACAAAATTGGATATATAATAATAATTCCATGTCCATTGCTAAAGCCTGTCAAAAACTATTGCCACTTAGCCGACAATTTGTCAGGTCAGCAATGCACAACCCAATAGTTGCCAAAGTCCATGTATTGTCGTGTATAGCAAGCGTTCCACGTGCATTTAAATCAACAGCGACAATGTATGATTCAAAAGCAAATTGGGATAATCAAAATAAAATTAAAAAATTAGTCAAGAAAAATAATTTACTCAATAATAAAATTAATAAAATTGATGCAGAATTAAATTCAATGACTTTGTATGAGCTTGACAGTGTGCTTTCACGAAGGCATGAATATCAATATATGATGGATAAAAAATATATGTATTGGGAAAAAATTGGCATTAATAAACAGATTATCGATCAAATGAAATCTGCTTAAGTAGTTTTATTTATATAGAAAAATGTATATCGGATGAAGAAAAATTGATAATTTGAATATATTGATTAATCCTATGAATTTGAATATATATTATTAGCATTTAACATGCGTGTTGTGCGCTCCGATTGCCAAAATATTTTGCAATGTCGGTGTGGATTTAATGTAAATAAATTCTTTTGGAGATATAAGATGTTATTTGGTGTAATAATGTTTATTATGACTGTACCATTATTATATTATGGAAAAACGAATTTTGATACAAATGCACAAACTAATTACAATAATATTAATTTTTTTGCATCTCACTATTCGCAAACTGATGAATATTATTCTCTCACCATTACAAATTATAATATTGTCGGTGATACTACCCCAACAAAATTTATTGTTGATAGTATTGCCAGTCCAAACACCACCTTAAAATTATGTGATAGTTTGTCCAATAGTGGATTGTTGGATGATTATAAGTTCACTGATACCCAATGTATTAAAAATGAATGTATTAAATTTGATAATTGTGTGCCATGCAATTACGTATGTGAATCATCACAATGCAATATTTTTGAAGAACAAGAATTATGTGTTTCAGAAATGACCAAATATAACTGTAAAATTACTTATGGAGAAAAATCATTGTATGCATGCGACCAATATCCAATTAAAGCCATACCAATTTGTAATGCATCATGTCCTGATATTCAATGTATTGGGTACGGGTCGTGCTCATGTAAAAATTGTACTGAACAAGGTTACAAAATTTATGATTTTACCAAAAATTTTGTTAGTCACAGGGTAGGATATTTTGCTTACAAAGTGAATGGAAAAGAATATATCACAAGTCCTAAATATGAAGTAGTATGTGGTCCCGAAAAATCATGTGGTGCATGGGAATTATTTGAAAGTATTAATAACCAGGGTCATACTTTATTAACAAATCAAGGTGCTGGTGTTTGGGAACACGGTTATTCATTTAATAATATCCCGATCTATTATAACAAAACTAATCCATATGACACAATCAGAAATCCACCCGAAATGATTAGTAATATTGGTTCAATATGTATGCTTGCATTTGGTAGTATTTTCTGTGTTGTATTTGTTATTGTATTTTGTTATCAATGTTATAGGGCAATTGATACAACACCGATGGAACAACCTCAAGCAATTGTTCCAACGGTTATTACTGTGGCTACTATTCCACATGAAAATAAATATTTGACAGCTACTATACCAGTTCAACCTCCGGTTCCTGTTTCTCCAAATTATTATCCAGATGATTCACCGAAATACAATATTCCAGGGGGACCTGATATACCAGCTTCACGAGGTTATATTATTGAATATCCTGTTTTACATGATTAAATATATATAATTCTTTCAGATTTATTTTCGGTATCATTTTTTTTATCACATTTTTTGCATATACTAACTATTTTTCGTAATATTAGTGATGTATAATTAATAATGGATTTATTCAATGATATATGTGACGAACATACATAATTATTGCATTGTACACAACTAAATTCTGTTTCACGTCTTTTATATGATAGAGAGGCAGTTATTTTTCCATAAATCAGGAATTAAATTCATATTTTTGCATATATCATTTTTAAAAAAATGATCAGCATCATAACAATCACAACACACAAATACATTTTTTATGGTTGGACAATATACACATGTTTCAGGAATATCAATAAATTTATTATGTGCAAATTTGCCACACGATGCACATTGTTGATATATATCATCACTACATATTTCAAAACCACATGAGCATAATTTATGATCAAATTGGTGGTTTTGTGTTGTATTAATATTTGGTAGACATGAACAACACACTTTTACTTGTCTTTGTCTACAAAATATTGTTGAATTTGCATAACCATAATGTGACTGATGTACAAAATTATCACATAAATTACATTTGCATATTAGAACATTCAATGGTGAACTACAATTTTCGCTACACGAATTTTTATAACATATTTGTATTGTTTTATTTACATCATCTTCACAATATGAAAATCCACATGAACAACTTTTATGGTTTTTGGTGTGACATTGTTTTTCATCTGCATATTCAATACAATCACAGCAACACATTTTTGCTATTTGTTTACAAGATAAATAACTGTTAAAATAACCCAGTGTAAGCTTATGACTCATTTTTTTACATGATTGACATTTTTGTAATTTATGTTTACAATATTCTTCATTGCATTTATCACAATCATAAAGTCTATTTGATTTATCACAATCAAAACAAAAATACGAATGACAGCATTCACATTCAATACATTTTATGAAGGAAATTTTTATATTACATTTTTTACAATTTATATGTGCCTCCATATCATGTTTTAATGATTTGATATTATGCAAAATCAATATAAATTAAAAATGAATTTTCCCCAGCCCGTATAAAAACATATTGAATAATAGAATGATCACAAACGGAATTTGGTAACATTCTATGATTTAATATGTAAGGAACTGGGCGAATATCAGCCTGTATTAAAACATATCAAACCATAGAATAACTGTCAAATGGAATTTGATAACATTCTATGATTTAATATGTAATAAACCAGGCGAACAATCAATAAATAAATTAAACTGGTGGTACATAACCAGGTTCATGTATTTGGACATGTCCTTCACCTTCAGCGCGTGGTGGAATTAAAGGATCTGCTGGGCCAGGTGCTACTGGTGGTTGAACTGGTTCGTCAGGATGGAAATAACGAGAAACAAACAATGAAAATTTTATTGATGGAACTGATAAAACCAGTACGAGGAAAAATATAGGTGTCACAATTGCAAAGCATTCAAGCAGATAAAACACCTGTCCCGAAAGATTATCATGATTGATAGATATGAATGCACATACAATACCACCAACAATAGTAGCAATAGCAACACTAATAAGTAACGTTAAAAATAATGTAGCAAAATAAATACCAATAATTTCACAATTAATAATGAGATCTTTTAATTTATATGAAGTGGCCAATACCATATAAGTCCCTGAAATGAAAATAGATGTATACATACCAAGCAATGATATCCATGCTACAGCAAATTCCCAATTGTAGGATTTAGATGCAGGCAATGGATTACTACTATAATTATTGTAAATGAGCAACGAGCATAAATATGTTAAATATCCTTGCCCAACAGTTGAAGCTACAGACAATATACCTGCAAATACAACCGCGGATGATTTTGACATATGATTACTAATATATTAATATCAAAAATCAAATAGGTAATGTAAAATATTAATAAATCAATTTTTTTCCCGGTTAATTAGAAGTGTTTCAAGTCAGTTTTTTATTTTGTGCACATGGAATGAACTTTCTTGGCCCCAATTGCCAAAGAACAAAAGATTAGACATGCGCCAGTAGTATGCTTTGAAAAAGTTTTGAGGCGTTTACGGTTTGTTAATTTCTTACAAGTTGCGCATTTTGGTTCAGCACATGTCATCATTCCATGACCTTCTTCAATTTTACAGTCACTTTTTTCATCCCAAATTGAAAGTGTTGCTCTTGCTCCCCAAAATGCTCCAACAAGCAAACCAACGCTAGCAAGACCGACGATAGCTTTTACGGGTGAAGATTTAGGAGGCATCCGTATAAACGAGTTATTATAATGGTAATATATTGAGACTATCAGATATTTCAAATAATCAATTTTTTCCAGTATATTAATTCTGGATAATAAAATTCAGTTTCCAGTAATTAATATCTCTTTTTCAAAGAAAAAGAATAGTAACTGCAGAATCTGGAGACAATTTTTTTGCATACAAAAAATTGATAAGCCAAACATATTACATCATATAAATTACAATTGATTGTAATCTTAATAGAATGACTGACAATATTATGGAAATATTGCCAGAAACAAAGGCATATTATGAAAATCAAAATAAATTAGATATGATATGGGGTATATATGATGAAATTATGGGTCATGATGAAAGGAAAAGTAAAACTATTAAACACTTTATAAATTGTAATTATACAATTGATACAGTAGCCCGTCTTCCATGTGGATCAGTACCGAATTGTTATTGCGGATCATTGTCACTTTATAAATTAATAATAGGATCAAAATGTATTCAACCAAAATCTTTTAATTTCATGATCAAAATGGGGATTAATATTAAAGATGATATGAAATTTTTAGAAGATTACATGGATGATTTAGAAACACATGAAAATTGGTTATGTGTTAAATATTTAATCATGTATGTATACACACCTGAGAAAATATTAAAATTTGATACACTGTATGATCTAATGTATACAAATCATTTTGATGAAGCAATATTTACCGATATACTGCAATATTTTGAAGAACACAAGTTCAATATGACGACAAAATCATCACGTGGTGTAACACTATTGGATCGTGCGATATGGTTACAAAATACCAATATTATTGATTATTTTCTCAATAAAGGTTGTAAATTTGCTGAAGGCGCATATAATCCGTTTTGTGGTATTATAAATATATATAACACGGATGATTATATTGACTATCGCGATTTAACAATTAATGAGATAGTACAGGCTAACCTTCCAATTGGTTGTAATTTTGTTCAAAGATTAATATTTGATTTGTATGAGGATGAGGAAAAAGATGATGAAAAATTTGAAGCGGGTGAAGAAGAAAATTGTTTTCAGACAATCTTATATTGTATTAATAAAGGATATAATATAAATTCAAAAGATAAAAGTGGATATAAGTTAAAAGATTATGTTATCACATACATATGTCCATTGAAACACCCAATATATTATGAAAGATATATGCAATTGTTATAATATAATCCAATCTTCTACATCTACATCATCCTGTATCTCATATACATGTTTAACTATTATATTTTTTTGTTTTTCATTTATTTCTAAATATTGCATATGCCATTTAACTGCTAATTTTGGATTATGTAGGTCACGTAAATAAATAATTCCTAATTTATACATCGACATACAATCATGCATTTTTGCAGCATAAATATATAATCGAATTGCATTATCTATTTGTTTATTGTCGTAATAATTATTTGCTAAATTATATATTTTTGCAATGTTTTTATTTTTTATTATTTGCCTATCTTTTTTATTCAATTTATGTTTTATTAATATTGGTTGCTTATTTATTATATATTTAAAAATGTACATTTGTGCTTTATTATATTCATCTAATTTTATTAAATGAATATCTGATAATTTTTTTAATATATCGACACGTAAAGTTTTTTCGGAATTACAAATATTTGGCTTATTGTATAACATCAATAATTTTTTATACCAAATACTTGCTTCTCTAAAATTATTTTCATTTTCTGCCAATTGTATGAATGTCATTAAAATATTTTTATTAATGTGGAAATTCATATGTTATAAAATATTCTTAGTTAAAAAAAATTGTAAATATAAATTCCTAGATATCATTATATCAAATTGGATATTATAACAAATAAAAATGGGTAATAAATCAGTAAAACCCATTTCTGCACTCGAAATGAAAACTTTGCATGATAATAATGAAATAGAGGAAAGTAAGAGAGCAATGATTAATGCTGAAATCAAAACTTTAGAAGCACAGGTTACAAATAAGAATGATGAAAGTAATTTACTAATTATGAGTAAATTGTCTCTAATGTACAAAATGATTGGTAATATGGCACAACATAATTATATTCAAAAAAAAATATTAAATAAAATGTATCACAATTATCGACAACAACAAATTAAGATCAAACATGGATCAACGTGTGCATTTAAAATAGTTCCCATTAAAGAAGAAACGGAAAAAAAAATCGTAGATGTGGAAAATCTTACTGAAAAGCTTGTTAATGATATTACGGAAGAAGAAAAGTCAGCTGAAAAATTTGCACAAATATTGGTAATGGTTGCAGATAAATTTTTAAATACAAAGGATTGTACTTTTAAAAATGAAGAATATGCAATGTTATGTTATGAAATGGCAGCACAGTATGGATATAAAAATATATTTTTTAATTTAGGAAATAAATGTTATGAAGATGGAAATATGATAAATGCATTGCGATATTTTTTGATGGAGAAAAATGAACAAAATGATGAATGTGCTTATATGATAGGCCATATTTATGATGAAAAACTAGGAACAGAATGTAATAAAGAAAAAGCAATTCATTATTATACAATTGCATCAAAAAATGGAAATGTTAAATCCCAAAGAAAGTTGACAATAATAAAATAGACATTAAATGGTCATAAATTAATATTTATGGCCATATAATTAAATATAGCGAGTACAGAAAATAATATTTTCGTATATTTTTTCTATGTTTTTTTTTAATATATTAAATTGTCAAATCTTTATATGGTTTTTAAGAGTTTAAAAATTTGAATAAAACATTCTATAAAAAACATAATAATATAATGTAATAGTATCAAATTTAAAATGTTCGTGAGGGCTTTATCTAAATTTAAACCAGTCCGTTTACTCAACAATTTCAACAGAAAAATTTCATTTCAATATTTTTCTGATCCTCATGTTGATTTATTAGAAAAAAATAAATTATCTTCAATTATTTCAAGTATAGAGCCAAAAAGTGAAAATTTGATAATTGCAGGAGATTTAGGTAATCCAGAACATGAAAATTGTAATTTATTTTTAAAAGAAGTTAGACCTAAATTTAAAAACATTTTTTTTGTTCCCGGTAATCATGATTTTGATTGTGGTCCTATGATGGAAGAGAACAAGGTCAAAAAATATGAACCAATTATTAAAAATTTGTGTTTGAATAATAATATAACATATTTGAATAATAATATTCATGAAATAAATAAGGATGTTATAATCGCAGGAACTACATTATGGAGTTTACCAATTTATCATAATAGATTCACATATGATAGTACTGATAGTTACAGAAAACATGTTGTTGAATATTATAAAAATGTTGAATGGATCACAGCAATACGTAAAATGTATAACAATAAAAAAATTATTATGGTCACTCATTTTGTCCCAACATTTAAACTAATAGAAGATAAATATGCAAAACTTGGTTTACAAAAAACATCATATTTTGCAAGTGATTTAGATCATCTAATCAAAAATCCAATATGTGCGTGGATATGTGGTCATACGCACTCCAAAATGAATATTAGTATAAATAATATTTATTGCGGAATAAATGTTCCACCATCTATTAAGGATGATGCAACTCTTTCAAAAAATAAAATAACAACAAAAGTATTTTATGTGATTGATTAAATTGTTAAATGAAATTCGAACTTCCGTTGCCAATATAATCACTTATATATTTTTTAACTAAAATTGTTCCAATTGATTTTTAATAAATCTTTTAATCTTGTATATCTATTATCCATTATCTGGTCTAATATTTCCAATTCATTTATCTCATTGGTGTGATCAAGATTTCGCCATGCATTCAAATATTTTTGTTTATGGTCTATCATTTTATTTGCTATCTGATTTAAATTTTCCTGAACCTGTTCAACAATATCATGAAGAGACACCATAATAGTAGCAATTGATTCTTTGTCATGACATAATTTAGTTTTTTCAATATCATTCATTAAGGCATGTATTTCTTTTAATTTAGAAGAAATATCTAAGTTAGCAACCTTTTTTTTAACATCATTGTGTTCTGATGAAAAAATAACATCAAGTACATCATGTATTTTTTTAACTACAGAAACAAATGTATCGAATGAATATTGTTTGAGAATTATACTTGTAGCCACTCCAGCTATAGTTTCCATTATATTATTGTAATAGATAAAAAAGTTGTTTCCAGTAAAAATTGAAATAATGTATGTTAAATAAGTCATTCACATTTATTAATCATAAACTGATGTCAACAAATTATTATGAAATCAAATTACCTGCCTTGCATAAATGCAGTGATGATTGTTCAGATGAATTTGGCTGTATGTTAGATGATAATATTGATATACAGGAGGAATATGATAAAGAGGACAATGAAGATAATGAAAATGAGAATGAGAATGATGCTATAAAGACTACAAAAACTGATGATGAGTTTATGGATGAAATGAGAAAAATGTTTAATAAATTTGAAACTAAAGTTGCAACAAAAATTGAAAATGATGAGAAAAAATATTCTGATATTCCTAAAAGAATTGACCATATGTCATTCCAACTTTATAAAATCAATGATGATATTTGGAATAGTTTTTATAATGGATATGATAAATTTATTGAAGGAGATACAATAGTAATTGCTGATACTAAAATAAAAATTCAGATAGATATGAGAAGTTCAACAATTTTTCCATTGACATCTGAAAAAGGATTTACAAGGAAACAATTGTTAAAACATATTCGATATGCATATGAAAATACATATGGATCTAGTAGATTAGATGTAATAGAAAAAATAAGATATTATCCTGATACAAAAATTGTTGAGGTTAACATTATGCATTAAATACTTTAATAATGCCATCGGTGGGCATATTACAAATTGGACATGGTTTTTTCATATCCATGATTATCTTTGCACAGCTTGTGCAACATGCAAGGTGACACTCGGGTCCATGTTTAAATGCAATTTCTTTTGGTTTATCGAAACAGACAGCACATGTATCTTCTTTATCATCCTTCTCCTTATTTTCTGTTACTGTTGCAGTTGGTTTGGGTGTATCACATTTCTTACATTTGTCTTTACTTGCCCAAATAACCACATTACATTTAGGACAAAGCCAATCTCCTGCTCGTCCGCCTTTAGGAACAGCAGGTGTTATTGCTATTGCTGATGCAGGTGCAGGTTTTGATTCTTCAGTAGGCACCCATCCCTTTGGTTTTTTACATTTCCTACATTCAGTATTCCTGGCAAATTGTTTGTCGGAACAATTTAAACAAATCCAATCATGTTTACCGAGGTTACATTTCGAACATTTATCCTTACTACCAAAAATTTTTTGGTTGCATCCCTTACAATACCAATCTGGTGGATGATGATGGTACATAATAAGTAGTGATATTATTAATGATAAATAATGTATCTTTATAGTAATTACTTTTTCAATTTTTTCAGTTAATATACTTTTCTGCAATGCATGTAAGACACTACTCATACAATATCTCTTTTTGAAAAAGAAAAGTAACTGAAGACAATTTTTCCCTAATATGTTAATCTCGAGTAAAAATATAAGTGTTTATCAACTAAAATTGAAAAACAAATAATTTGATACAGTTGCACATTAATATATTATTTTCAATTAAATGAGAACTAGTAGATCAATTATTTATAAATTATCAATAACAGTAATGATTTGTGCAATTATTTTTGGGTCATACATTTACATATCTTCATTAGATGCGCCAAAATATGAAGAATATGATATGACAGTAGTTGAAATTGATATATTGTCTACAAATAAATTGATATATAATAGTGTGTTTATAACATACAAATATATTGATAATAATGATACAATTATTCAGTGTCAACCAATTAATTTAGGTAGTTGTAACAATTACAATCAAATTTATTTGGATATACATGATAAATTTCCAATATATTCAGAAAATAAAATGTATATTATGAAAGACAAAAATGATATATGTTTATTTCAACCAATCAATTATATTGAACAAATAAAATTATGTATTGGTACATTCACAATATCATCATCAATTGCCTTATTACTGGCCATGGGATGAAATGTCTGTCAGGTGGCAAATTGGTGAATAATTACTCCTTGCAAAAACATATAATACCATAGATTATGCACAAATTACATTTGTTTACAATCTATGGAAAATATGTTAGGCCACAGGATTTAATGTCTGTTAGGTGGCTATTTGTGAATAATTGATCCTTGTAAAAACATATAATATCATAGATTATTACCAAATTGCATTTGTGGACTATCTATGGACAATATGTTGGGCCACGGGGGTCAGATGTCTGTCAGGTTACCAATTTGCGAATAATTGACCCCTTGTGAAAACATATAATACCATAGATTATTACCAAATTGCATTTGTGGACTATCTATGGACAATATGTTGGGCCACGGGGGTCAGATGTCTGTCAGGTTACCAATTTGCGAATAATTGACCCCTTGTGAAAACATATAATACCATAGATTATTACCAAATTGCATTTGTGGACTATCTATGGACAATATGTTGGGCCACGGGGGTCAGATGTCTGTCAGGTTACCAATTTGCGAATAATTGACCCCTTGTGAAAACATATAATACCATAGATTATTACCAAATTGCATTTGTGGACTATCTATGGACAATATGTTGGGCCACGGGGTCAAATGTCTGTTAAGTGGCCAATAAATTTGAATATATAACTGATTATATTTATGATAATATATTATGAATATTTTATATTATGTCAAACGCAAAAAAAAGAAAATGTAATAATGATATGACTAAAAAAAAGAATAATAAAAAAAGTAAGACTGAAGAAAAACAATCAAATATAATTAAATGTTGGATCCCCAAATGTTCTGAAAAGATAAATTCATTGGATTGTGTTAGCCATAATGGTGCATGTAGAAAAGACATTTGTTCAAAACACACATACACATGTGATGATTGTAAACATATATCATGTGATCAATGTTATTATAAAACATGGTGTTTATGTGGTTTTCATAAATGTAAAAATAAACAAACAATTTTAAAAAGATGTCCGGAATGTTACAAAAATAAACATAAAATAACAAGAGTTTGGCATAGAAATGGAACTGATAAGAATCAATGTAGACCATTTAGAAATGATTTATGCTGTGATTGTAAAAGTAAACTTGCGAATGATATAATAACGGATATTACAAATTCAGAACATTTGCAAGAACATAAACCATGTGTATGTGGAGATTCACCATGTAAAAATGATTTTAATATTAATAATAACCACTGTGATTTTGCATGGTTATTACATCCAAATAATAATAAGAGATTTCATAAATTAATAAATTATAAAATGAATGAATATTATATTGAAATATGTTGTGAATGTGCTGAGGTTCAAAAAAATATAGAATTGATGGAAATAATTAAAATACCAAAAGTATTATATTCAATTATTACAGATTACAGTATGAATGATTTTGATTCAAAAAAAGAAAAATTAAAAAATATAACAGATTATTTTAATAATATGAACGATTTAAAAAAAGGAAAAATTGAATTAAATAGTGTAAACGAATATTATTATAATAATTATAAAAATACAGATTAACTAATTTAAAATGGGGACGCTTTTAATAAGAGGTTTTCCTCGAGGACCATCCTTTGATATGAGTAAACCTTCCAAACCAGAAAAACCAATGACAAGAGGAGAATGTCAAATAGGTACTTTTTTCATTGCTGGTTTTATTATATTCGCATCAATAATATCCGCATGTAATGATTATTCATATATATCAAAATATCATGAAAAACAAATGACAATTTCTGAATCAAAAATATCAGTTAATGAGTTTTCGCAAAGATATATATTGCATGTTACTTATAATTATAATCATAATAATGATACAATAGAATGTATCCCAATAGAAATAAGTGGGGATGTTAATTATAATAAATTAAAAGAAACTAGTAAATTATATCCATTAAATTCAATACATAAATTATATATACATGAGTCTAATTATTTGAAATGTTTATTAGAAATAAATCAAATATTTTCTTTTGAAAAAAATTGTTGTTTATGTGCATTTGGAGTATTTTTACTTGTGTGTACTATTATATCAATATTTAAAGATTGTGTTAAAAATAATTCAGATTAATTGGAAACACTTCGTATATCAATCGAGAAACACGTCGTATTTCTACCCGGAAATTGATCTTCAACCGGGGAAAAATTGAAATGTATGATAGATTGAGAAATTCATAATGAAACATTCATATTATAATCATTTACACAAACAATGAAAGGAACAGATTTTGATAAATTCGATCCGGATGTCAAAGAACTTGCACCATTTAATGTGTTATGTTTGATTGTTGCAATAGGAATGGTTGTATCATTTGGTTTATTTATGTAGGTCAAAAAATTGATTTTTACAATGAATGTATGTTGCTATAAATTTCAAATATCTATATTATAACATTGAAAATGGTAGCATTGGCATCACGTGTATTACGAAATCGGCGAATTAAATGGGCTGTGGCCGGGACCTTTGTAGGAGGTGCATTATTTTATCCAATGGGACGGATTGCCACTAGTCGTATTGCAATTGGTGATAATAACGGAGGTGTATTTATTGGTGGTGGTCACGGAGTGAAAATTGGCGATAGTTCTGGGGGAATATCGATTGGATGGGATGGAATTAAAATTGGAGATAAATCAGGAGGTGTGTATATCGGATGGCGTGGTATACACATTGGTGATAAACACAGTGGTATTTCACTTGGAGGAAAAAGTCCATGGGAATAAAATACTTTTTTTTGTACTTGTTGTGACACATATAAATATTTTTTTATTGACAAGTTAGTTATTAAATGTCAAGTGAAACTAAACGTGTACGACGACAAAATTTTTGGATCGGTACGATAATATTGGCTATTGGTGGAACTTTGGGATATGTGTTAGGAAGAATGCACGGAAGCTTTGTGTATATAGGTGATGGTTCATCTTCGGTCTCTTTGGGAGAACGCGGTGGTTTATCAATTTCTGATGGTTCTTCGAAAATTCAAATTGGTGGAAAAGGTTGGTGGTAATAACTGAAAAAATTGATAATGTTAAATATTTGAAACATACATATTAAATAATATATTAATTTATTCTTCATAATGGCAACTGCAATTATAGTTAAAGGAGGTCGTCTTCTACCCTTTGTAGGTGGATTTTTAGGAGGTGGTGTGATAGCTTATCAATGGGGAAAACGAAATGCATTGGGTGATCTTGAAATTCGATCGTCAGGTACACCACATCATTCTGTTCATCAAAAAGTAGAAATTACACAATCTCCTACTCATGCAAGCGTTGGTATGAAAGAAGATGGTAAAACTGTTTCAATTAAAGCTGGAACTGGATGGTTTGGATCGTGGAAAGGTGGATCATAATTGGAACACTTTGTATTTCTACCCGGGGAAAAATTGATATGTTTTTATATTGTAACATTTAATATTAAATTATTTAATATTAAATATTGGACAATGTCAACTAATAAATCAAAAGCTTTTTTAATACCATGTGCGATTGCAACAATATCAGCCCTTATAGGAGGAGCTTATATTCTTGGAAAGAAAAAAGGGACTAAGGTAGTAGAACATAAAGTTGTATATGTTGAAACACCACAAGAGGAATATGAAGAGGAGAAAGAGGAGGAATATGAGGAGGAAGAGGACTATGAAGATATTGTCGATATAGAACCATCAGGAAATGGCAATATATCATTGTATTTTCCATTTATAGTCATGATGATGATGCTTGTATGATAGATTTTGTTTATTAAAAAAATTGATAATTATAATACATTGCAATATTATTTAATACTATTTTAAGGTTATATTTAAAATGGCCAGCCTAGATACAGGAAATGTCAGTGTTGAAACTAAAGAAGCTCCAGTTAAGGGGGGAGTCCATCATACCGATAAAGTACGCAATTTATCGATCGTGGCGCATGTAGACCATGGTAAGAGCTCGCTATCTGACAGCATACTTCAGTTGTCAGGGATGGTCTCCAAAGAAAATGCCGGAAGGGCACGAGTGACTGATAATCGACAAGATGAAATAGATCGAGGTATAACGATTAAAAGTACAGGCGTAACTCTTACAGTCAACGGCTATACAATTAATTTAATCGATTCGCCAGGTCACGCCGATTTTAATGCTGAAGTATCTGCTGCCTTACGTGTTACGGATGGGGCATTAGTGCTTGTAGATGCCGTGGAAAATGTATGTATACAGACAAAAACGGTGTTAAATCAAGCACTAGCAGAAAAAGTAACACCAATTCTAATTATTAATAAAATTGACCGTTATTTTTCTGAATTAGCATTGGATGCAGAATCGGCGTACAATCAAATGAACAATATTATAGCCACAATTAATTCGATTATTCAAACATATAGAAAAGATGACGAATTTATATTATCACCAGAAAAGGGCAATGTGTTTTTCACATGCGGATTACATAACTGGGGATTTGGTTTGAAGCAATTCGCTAAATTATATTCTAAAAAGATTAATATGCCCGAAGAAAAATTAATGACATATTTATGGGGTGATTACTATTTCAACCCAAAAACTAAAACCATTACAAAGGATCATTCCGTTTCCGGTGCTGTTCGCGTTTTTAATAAATTAATATATGAACCCATTCAAAATCTTTACACATCAATCAGAGATGCTGGGACACCAATGCCCGGAGTTCCTCTTACAGAATTACAAGAAGCATCTGTTAAAAAATATACAGAACTGATGACAAAATTAGATATCACATTAACAAAAGCTGAAATGAAGTTAAGTGAAAAACAGTTGTTCAAAGCAACGATGCAAAATTTTGTTCCATTAGGTACTGCTCTGTTAGATGGAATTATTAATCATTTACCATCGCCTGTCCAAGCTCAAGCATATCGTGCTTCAGTACTGTACGATGGTCCACAAGATGATGAAACATTCAAAAGTATCAAGAATTGCGACCCTGATGGTCCCCTAATGATTTACATTTCTAAAAATGTTCCAACGGCGGATAATTCGCGATTTTATGCATTTGGTCGAGTATTTTCCGGAACTGTTAAGAATGGTCAAAAGGTTACAATTCTTGGGGCAAATTATGTACATGGTAAGAAATTAGATATGTATGTTGATAAAAATATTCAAGGAGTATCTGTTATGATAGGAAATAAAATTAATTCCAGGGAATCAGTTATGTGTGGTAATACTGTAGCATTATCTGGTATTGATGGTTATTTCACTAAAACAGCTACAATAACATCAATTAAAGATGAACCATATCCAATTAAAACAATGAAATTATCTGTTTCTCCTGTTGTTCAAGTGGCTATTAAAGTGAAAAATTCGTCAGACCTTCCAAAATTGTCATTAGGTATTAAAAAATTAATTAAATCCGATCCGTCAGTCGTCTCATATACATCTGAAAATGGACAAATTATTATTGGTGCTACCGGAGAACTTCATATGGAAATTTGTTTGAATGATTTGCGAGAATTTATGAATGATGCAGAAATTATAGTTTCAAAACCCATTGTTCCGTTCCGAGAAACTATCAGTATTGAATCAAAAGAATGTATGGCAAAATCACCAAATAGGCACAACCGTATAACAGTTGTAGCTACTCCCCTGAGTGAAGCTTTAGTCAAAGACTTGGAAGCAGGCAATTTTAATTTCCGAGATATGGCCAGTGTAAGTCGTCGTTTAGTAAATGAACATGGATGGGAGCCCTATGATGCAAAGAAAATTTGGAGTTTTGGTCCATTTGGAGAAGAGGCAAATATACTTGTAGATGGTACAAAGGCAGTAGCATATCTACATGAAATTAAAGATAGTGTTATCAATGGTTTTCAGAATGTATGTAAGGGGGGACCCTTATGTGGTGAACCAGTGCGTGGTGTGATGTTCAAAATAGTAGATGTTGTGCTGATTGCAGACGCAATTCACCGCTCTACAGGTCAAATCGAACCTGCGTCACGACGTGTAATGACAGCTTGTATTCTTACTGGCAAACCTCAGTTGATCCAACCATATTATAAATTAAATATATCAGTTACAGACGAAATGGTTGGAACAGTGTATTCAGCAGTCGGTTATAAAGGTGGAAAAATTACAGACGATGATCGAATTGAAGGCACACAAACGAAAATGTTAACTGGTACGCTACCAGTTTTATCATCTTTTGGGTTTGATGCATTTTTACGAGAAAAAACATCCGGTGCAGCCTATCCAAGTTGTATATTTGACCATTGGGGACCTTTAGCAGGGGATCCATTAGATAAAGAATCTAAAGTACATCAAATTATTATCGAAAATCGAAAGCAAAAAGATATAGAAGCAGAAATTCCTCCATTGGATCGCTTTTTGGATAAATTGTAATTATAGTCATTTAATGATTTTCTTTATTTTGCATTCACTAGATAAAAGTTGAATTAGTAATTGATTATGTAGTTCTTTAATTTATTCAATATTATCTTTCAATATTATGGTTACCAAAACAGAAACCAAAATTGGTGATCCAACCACATTGTTGGAAATCGAAGGTAAATCGCTACGTGACAAAATTATTGAACTAAATGCTGATGTACAGAAATATTGTGAAAAATATTCGATGATATGGAACCTTTCTAATGGTATTGTTGCATCTTTGGACAAAGAACCTGATCCGGGAGAAACAAAAATGCAATTTTTAATAAATCGCAATCGAAAATGGACCAACATTATTGGTGAGTTGAAATATGCAATTTGTGAAAAGAAAAAGAAAGCAGAAGATCTCGAACATGAAGAATATTTAAAAGCACGAGGTGTTTGGCATTTCCTTAAATTCAGATTCGATTTACCAAAAGAATTGACTGATGTTGTAGTTCCAGGATCTGATGAAGAAAAGATGCAAGCATTAGACAAAAAATATTTTGAGATGATGCAATCGGTTGTCCCAAAATTTGTTGAATTAAGGAATCTTGATTTTGATACATATGATGATATGCATTGGGATTTTGGTAATACAGTTGATTTAGGTCAAGATATTTTAAACATAACAGTTGATGAAAAAATTAATCGAATGACAAAACGAAATGAGAAGCTCACCGAACTATGTGTTATACTCGACAATAACATAGCTGAATTGAAAAATGATGTGGCTACATAAAAATACTAAAAAGTTGAAAATGTCAGTAAATAGATATTCTATAAGAACAAATTTGTTTATTAATTACCTATGATAAGCATTTCGTTTCTCATATCATTTATTACAGTAATAGGACTATCATATGTCTCAAGTTATATATCCAATTATTTTGTAATAGCAATTGGATTATATTGTGTGTATGAACAAATTAACTTTAAAATTCTACGCGGATCCATACCAGGACCTCTCATTATCCCACCAATAGTCGGTTTCATATATGAATCTCTCAATCCAAAAATGAAAGGGTACGCAAATTTGTGGAAACTTGGTGATCTATGTGCTACAAGTGTTTTTGGAAAGTTCATTGTTGTGTGCACTAATAAAGAAATGGTTAAACAAATTTTTACTGAATCAACTGGTGTTGTTCAATTATGTTTAGTTGATTCCATGAAACAAATTATTTCTCCAGAAAATTTTGTATTTTCATTCGGCAACATTCATAAAATTCAAAAAGGAAGTTTCATATCCTTTTTAACTAAAAAAAGTATTGAAAAGTATGCAGTTTCGCAATTAGACAACATGACAAAAGAAATTAGTCAATGGAAAATGTCATTTAATAAGAATCATTACAATTATAATTTTCGATGGTTAAACCTACATGCTTTCTTTTCAGTCTTCTTTGGAAGTTTCTTAGATAAGCAACATTACAATCAAATTGCAGAGGATTTGGAAACACTGACGCAAGCATTACAGTTAGTGAATTTTCCAATTGCCCTTCCCGGAACGAAAGTTTACAATGCAATTCATGCTCGCAAACGAATCGTAAATAGTTTTAAGGAAGCAATTAAATTATGTCAACAAAAAGTTAATATTAATTATGAATCAATTATTGATGAAAAAGATAAAAAGGTTATGTTATATCAAATCATGACAGCAAAATCCGATAGTGATATGATAAACAATCACGAACAGTTGGCTTTGGCATTATTCTCCTTTATATTTGCAAGTCAGGATGCAATGAGTTCATCTGTCAGTTGGATCATTTCAAGGTTGGTCAATCACCAGGACATCCAAGAGAGTTTATATAATGAAATTAAAGATGTTACTGATATTCAGACATTATGTGATAATAAAGTATTAGAATCTTTTATAAAAGAATCATTACGAACGCGTCCAAGCGTGATTATGGTGCCTCATAAACTTTCCCAATCATATAAAATAGGTGATCACACATTACAACCCAATACAATTATCATTCCATCAATTTGGGCCACTGCTCATGATTCTTCTAATTATGAACATCCAAATGAATTTAAGCCAACACGATTTATTGATTCAAAAGAGAATTTCAGCAACTCATTTACTTTTGGTTGCGGGTTACATTCTTGTATGGGCTACAACTTTACAATCCAGCATTTACTTTTAATGGTAGTGGCTATTTTGAAACAATACACAGTCACATCTGAGAAACCAATTGACATGAATGATGTACGTATATTTTCTACCAGCTATCCCAATAAAGATGTTAAATTTAAGTTTATCATACGTGAATAGTCCCAGTTATTCATCAAAAATATATTGATTTATGATATTAATCATTGGAAATATTTGATGGTTTGTCATTTCGAGTAATTTGTGTTTTGCATATTGCATTTTTAATTTTCTGATTCGAACTCCAGCCTGCACAATTTTTTGCCAATATCTATTATTAATACCAGAATAATTATTATCTAGAGAAATATATTCCATTGTAACACTTTTTTCAATTGAATCTAATAAAGTTCTACACTGGTAATTAGATGGAACTTGTGACAAGTTTAAATGAGTAATTGTTTGATTTTTACTAAATGCTGTGTATATTTCTTTATTTGGTATAGATTTCCAATCAAAATCTAAATCCAAATGAGTTATTGATGTATTGAATAATATGAGTTTTTTTAAAGAATTTAAATATTCAATATGATTTGATTCAATCGTCCAATTAATTTTGAGTATCAAAAATTGTATCGAACTTGTATTAATAATTGTTTCTATTATTTTTGGATTAATATATGTTACACTGAGACTATTCAATTGATTTCGTAATATAAAATTATTAATTAAATCAGTTTTATTACAATTTTTTATTATTAAATTTTTAACACTTTTATTCTTACTTTCATAAAAGCATTCTACTCGATAATTTCCGATTCCCAATGGCCAACAGTCCATAGTCAAAGTAGTTAATGAGGTCGTACAATCAAATGCTTTACGTAATATATTAAATGAATCAATAGTAAAATCATCATACCAAACTAAATGCAAATTAATAGAGCAGATATTTTTATACAATAATACATTTGCCAAACTATCAATAAAACGTGATGATTGCATCGATTCTATTTCTAGATAATCCAATTTTATATTTTTAAATATATCTCCATATGATAATTCCTTATTACCTAATAATTTTATTTTACTAATTTGTTTATTATCAAAAAATAATTTATTTATTTTATCATAATTATTTATTTGTAAGTTGTGCAAAATAATTTCTGTAATCATTTTATTATTTGTTAAAAAATTACTTAACATATCAATCTTTTGATCATCTAAAAATAATTTTCCATAAATATCCATAATAAAATCTGTTCTTATCATTATTTCTATTGATTTATTGTTAACAGGTATGTTATCATTATCAATTTTAGATTCAAAAATAAATTTTAATGTATCATCTGTGAATTCATTTGATAATTCATAACAAATATTTTTAATTTTATTATCATTTAATATAGAATTTAAATTATTTTGTAATGAGGTAGTATCTTCTAATTTATGATCATTAATATATTTAAAAATTGTAAATTTATGCATCTATAATCATATATAAATATAATTATAATTATTAAATGTCATATAAATAAAATAACTATCAATTTTTCCAAATTTAAAAATTGAAAATACAACACTTTAAGAATACTTTAAATAAAGTAATATTATTATAACAAATTATGGATAAATCAATCGAATCAAAAACACAACTGGCTACTTTCGGGACAGGATGTTTCTGGTGTACTGAAAGTATATTCCGAATATTGAAAGGTGTAAAGGATGTTTACTGTGGATATTGTGGTGGTCATACAGTAAATCCCACGTATAAAAAAGTATGTTCAGGAACAACAAATCATGCCGAAGTTATTCAGTTGTCTTATGATCCTACGGAAATTTCATATGATGAATTATTGCAAGCATTTTGGCGAAGTCATGATCCGACCCAATTAAATGGACAGGGTGCCGACATTGGAACTCAATATCGTTCAGTTATATTTTATCATACTGAAGAACAAAAAGAGAAAGCAGAAATGTATAAAAAAAAATTAAATGACAGTAAATTGTATAAAAGTGATATCGTTACTGAAATATCACCCATGACTACATTTTATAAAGCTGAACAGGACCACCAAGACTATTTTACTAAAAATAGTGAAAAACAATATTGCAAATTAGTCATCAAACCCAAATTGGATAAATTCAAAGCAATTTTTTTATAATTAAATAATATTGTTTTCCTTCAATGCATAATAAAAGATGCATGAGTTAATAATATATGTAGTAATACACACGATGCAAATATCTTTCAATTTAAAATATAATACATATGCTAATCCAATACATGCAGCCATCGACATAGATGATGCTACCAAAAGTAAAAATTCCTTAAATGGTATAAGGGTGAATGGGTACATTTTGTATAAAATTATGGCTACGTAAAACAATAGACCATAATATGTATTGGGTAGATTTAGAGGATGGGATTTTTTTAGTCCAAATACCAAACCAGTCATTCGTGCATATGGGCTTGTTAGAACACGGGTACACGACATTCCTTCATTTAAGTCACATAAAGCACGTTGCTTATGTTTGGCGTTAACCTCTACATAAATGGCATACGCACTGACAAGAACACCACAAATACCGAGAAGTGTAATCATAATAACTAATGATATATATATTTGATTTTATGGATAGATTAAAAGGTTCACATTTCATCTTTTTTATGGTTTTGCATCAAGCACAATTAATGAAATGTTATCATCACAACCGAACATTACAGTCATAAGAATAATTAATTCCAACAAATCATTATAATCAGCTTTTTCCTTTAAGGATGCAATTTTTGTTTTGAATTTTTCAAAATATACTTTGATTCCATGACTCCATTGAGCATCAAATTTCTTAATCGTAGTACAAAATTTAGGAATAATTTCTTCAAATATTTTTAATAAAATATCAAAAATTTCTGGGGACATTGGTTCGATACCAGATAATTTGCTTTGAAAAGTAATAATATCCTTTTCTGTTATACAACGTGTTTCAAATAAAGTGCGTTGTCGTAATAAAAAGTCCATATTGGTTAATGCAGAGATAGGATTTGTGACAAGTTTGGCAACTTTTTCATTAGAAAATACCTTTTGATTTAAAAAGCCATCACTCATCACAACCAATTTTGCTTCGCGAGCTTGTTCGGGTGTAAGTTTCCATGTGTATAATTCTGGTACTCGAATCAGTTCCGGCAAATGAGTATCACCAATTGCGCGCAGTGGTTCCAATCCTACAAGAGGTGACTGTTGCACGCATAATTGTCCGGTACCATTTCCTTTAATAACTGATAAATTTTTAACAGTTTTATAATATGTTATTTCCGGATTGTAAATATCATCAATTGTATGAACGTGGGGACGTGTAATATATTTTGTCATCTTGTACTCAAATGCTATACCATTTTTCTTGAATTCGGGTTCGAAACAATCTTTGTATGTTACGTGTCCATCATTAATATCCATACATTCACCATGTGCATTAACAATCATAGCAACACAGTCACCAATATTTGCAATATGATATGTTCCATCATTGGTAACAAAAACAATTACTGCAGTTGTTCCAGTTGTGGATGTGACTACCTTCCGATTTAATTCTTCAACTGTTTTCTCTAATCGTTCTAACCACGGGAGATCCTTAAATTGAGTTAGTATAGATTTTAAATTTAAAGAACAACATTGTGATACTGTTTGTAGATATGTTTGAAAATGACCATCAAATACTGCTGATAATTGACCATCTTCAAATTCCTCCTCATATACAATAGCATCATCATTTTTTTCTCGTGATCCCATTTCACTAAATGCGCTCACGGGTCGCCTAATTGGCTTTTTAATTTCGCTTGTCATTGTAGCAATATATGTTCATGTATAGCAAATTTTATAGTGACCCGCAATAATATGAAAGTTCAATTTTTTTAAAATTGAATTCTAAACATTTGTCAAACATTTTGAAAAAATTGATATGTTCAATAATCTAATAATTCCTTATAATTTATTTATAATTACAGACTACCAATTAGAAATGAGTGGTATTTATTCCCGTACTGATCTGGCATATAACGTACACAATGAAAAAATTCCTGGTACATACGAACACTATTCCAGTACATTTTCATCGATTTATCGAACTCGTATGACAAAAGAACAATGGCAAAAAAGTAAGGATATGACAATAATGCACTTGTTAATAGCAAAATCGATGGCAAAAAATAAATCGGCGACCGTTGGTTAAATGGTAAATAGATTTTTAATTGCGATTATTTGTTTATATTTTTTTTTATATTTCAAATATTTTTTATATGATGTATCATAACCTCCAGTCTGGGTGATAATATCTGTTCTTTTTACAAATAAAGGTAATTTGCTTGTGTATTTAAATATATAGCTAATTGATTTATAATTTGCCGGTAGTGTACTTACATTTAAATTATGTGATATTAATTTACTTTTAATTCCTTCTAAAGTAGAATCATACAACAAATTATCTGATCCAATGAATTCCTGATATTCAATCAAATGATCTTTTGGAGAAATATTACTTGCATTTTTAATTGTATATGACTCGCCAAAATCTGCTACTAATGCAATATAACCTGTATTATTCAAAACAAATGTATATATGCCGGTCGGATCAGTTATTTCATATATTAAATATTTTATTTTTGTGTTATCTATTTTTTTAATTAAAATATTTTCTGTATGGAGATCATTATGTATAAAACCTAATTCAACATATGCAATTTCTAATGAAATAATAATTTGTTGATAAATATTTAATAATTCTGATGGATTCAATGATTTATTATTTATTAATGTTTCCAATGACATATCAGCCTTTTCACTTAAAACATACATATCATAATGATAATTTTTTAATGTTTCCTTTATATCAACATTACATATCTGTATTTTATTTTGATATATATATTCAGGAAGAATTGCTCTATTCGGTTTAACAGGAAAATTTTCAAATTCATCGTTGAGTATTTTATCAATTTCAGCTATTTTATTTTCAGGAGTTCCACACATAAAATAATGGTATAGATAAATAAAATTTGGACTGCATTGTTTATTTCTTAATGTATTAACTTCCATATTGATGTCCTGTTCTCTTAAAATTCTTTTAAAACCTAATTCATCAATATTAAGAATATGGATAGGTTTAATAGCTACCGGAAATGATTTACCACTAATAATAACTTCACCGTTATAAATAATATTTTGTATTCCCCTTCCAATTTTACTTCCAATCTTCAACCAATTAACATTTTCATCTGTTGGTTTTGCACAAGAAAATTCTAGAGCATAACATTGTTTTACTTCAGTTAATTTTTTTTGAATATAATCAGAAATCATCATAGTTTCTGATCCATATACATTAGATATTTCCATTATAATATACAAATACTTTAAAATCAAATATTATAATTTATTTGTGAATAACTAATTCTTCCAATTCTTTTTTATCCGAGTTGACTACAAGTAATGTTAGTAAGCGTATTATTTCAGCATGCATTTTTTTTGTCGATAATCTATCGGATTGCTGTTTAAGAAATAATTTATAACATGGTGAACATAACTTATGAATTACTTCAAATTTTTTATCGTTTTCAGTATACACTGTTTTTAATTTTATGTTATATGGAATAATCTTTTGGCAATTACAAGACGTACTAGTGTATGTTGAATATTCTTCACAAGAAGATTGTGTTTGCAACAGATAAATAATATCGTCTATATCAGTAACGACATCGACAATAGCACTTTTTTCTTGTTTTGTCCGAGAAAGAATATTTTTATATTCCTGCATATATTTTGAGGTCATGATTATATAATAAGAATTTTTAAATTGAAAGTTGAAATGAATAATAGAGAATATTAACATTTCAACTTTCAACTTTTTTAATAAAAAAATTATTATACCCATTTACAAAGCACCATTTTATTACGAATTTGAACTAAATCCAATTCATCGTCATCATCCTTTCGTGAATGAGGAGATGACGATTTGCGCTCACAATGACCCTCATAATCAATTTTGACTATACGTAATTGTGTTTTGGGTGCCAATGATCGTAGGCGCGAAGGTGGCTTTATTCCTGTTTGCTCATCGGTTTGCTTGTTTTCGTGCGACATTATTAATATTGCCCAATAGAGTTATTATATAACCCAATAATTAAAAATGAAAATGAATGGATATAGCAATATATGTAATATTTCAATTTTTCTCCAATATTAAAATATCATGTGATAGTAATGAGTATAAAAAAAATATTATTAATAATAGATCACCATCAATTAAATTTACATGATTTTTTATATGAGAAGGATGGAATTAAAAATATATATGATACATTAGATCCAGATAATAAGTCAATTATATTTTATGAATCAGAAGGAAAACCCCTAGACGGATTAAATTCCGAAATATTTCGTGCATTAGAAACAGATAAAACAGCAAATGTAATTAGATTAGCACAAGGAATAGTACAATTTTTTGGAAGTGATTTAGTTATATTAAAATCGCCAGACGACTATAATACTTTTATTGTACATATTAAAGAAGTATTAACGTCGACACTTCAAATAATTAAAGCATACATAGAAAGTTCGCATCATATCAAAATTGATGAACTAATTAAAAATATTAATAGTATTCTGGTTGATGACATTAAAAATCTACAAATATACGTCAATAAAATAATCAATAATCGATATGAACATCTTAGAAATAGTTTTTTATCATTAATTGATGTGACAGATATTGGTGAGGTAGATGCATCATTGGATATACTAAGAGATAAAATTACAAAAATAATTACAATAGTTGATGATTGTATTAATCTTATTAAGCATACTATATATAAATCACTTGATTTTATACAATATGATATAGACAAAAAAACATATGATGACATATACAATAGATTTGATGAAGCATCTTTTTTTTCTGGTATTGAAAAACCAATTCCAATAATTAGAGTTATAGATGATATTATAATTGATTGTAGTACCTTATATACATATAGACCAGAATTGCGATTAATTATTGCATACGATAGAACAAAAGTAATGTTTAAAGAAATAAGTAATACATTAAAAAATAAAATAGTAAATGCAATTGTAATTGGTGGTCAATTTCATTTGTATGATCCAAAATTAAGTTTAGATATGAAATCAAAAGTTGGATATAGTGATCATGATATTACAATATATGAAATGATTAAAAATAGTACTGTATTTGAAAACTATCCTATCATTTTAGATCCATGTCCTGGGAAAATGCAATTATGTAATAATATGGATGAGCGATATGATGCTACTGATATTAAAATTTTTTGTGATATGGTAAATTTAGAACTTAAAAAAGTTGTACCACATGAATTGGAAATAGCATTTCTAAATAATAAGAAAAAAAGAAGTGATGAATTAAAAATTATAGAAGACGAGAGGATTAGAAAAGAAAATGAACATAAAATATCAATATTACAAGATAAATGTTTAATAGATAAAATCAAAGAAACAGTTGTACCATATTTTGAAGATGACAGTAAATACATAATGGCTTTGAATATAACATTATTAGCTTTAGGAGGTAAATTTGAAAAGGACACTCGTATGTCAGATAAATATACAACAATATATTCTTTTATTAGACATGGTGGTTTAATATCAAATAAAGAATATTATCTTAAATTTCCAACTAATGTTGAAAATGTAACTAAAATAAATTGTATATCAATTATGATGTTATTAAGTGAGTTTTATAAAGATGACAAAGAGTTGATAATTCAATCATTTAAAACAAAATCCAGATACGATAATCAAGGATTTTTTGAGAATGCTGATCAATTTGATTTAATTAATACAAATCAAATGAGTTTGTTTGATCAAATAAAAAAATATATTGAAATTGGTGATACACTTTCATCAAAAGATTTTGAAGATCCAAATAATTATAAAATTAAAAAAGATATGGAATTAATAACAGATATAAACAGTTTTGAAAAACAAATAATGGAATGTGCTAATAGAAGTATGAGTGGAGGATTTTCTAAAAATTATCAAAAATATATGAAATATAAAAGAAAATATTTAAAATTAAAACTGGTTCATAACATTTTTATATCCTAAAAAGTCAATGAATGCATAATAAGAAAAAGTATATATGTCAACTTATTTTTATAAAAGTATATCATATTAATTATAATAAAAAGTATATAGCTTTTATAAATATAATTAAAATGATAACTTTTTTTTTATTTTTAATACGTATATTATTTAAGATTGCAGTAACACTTTCTTTAGTAGCATTCTTTTTTGTATATAGCAATTTATATAAAAGAGCTTCATATATTTGGAGGCCATCTTTAGAATCTCGTAATTGTTTATCGTTGATAATATTTAAATTTTTATATTTTGTTATATTATTAAATATAGTTGTGAATAGATTAAATTTATTTTGCATATATTAATAAATATATATAAAATAAAATTTAACATTAATATATTTACCTATTTACTTTTAAAACAAATTATCACGTATACAAAAATATAGTCACCTAATAACTTTCCTTATTATGCATTCATTGCTAAAAAGTTGAACAATTAATACATTGAAATTAGTCATTTAGTCAATCAAATTTTAATAAACATGTCGGCTAACAAACAAACATTAATAGATACAGTGGCATCACTTGCTAATAATTCCAAATTATGTACTATTGCAAATTCTTATGGTCTTTCAATAAATAATGTAGCTTGGGAGGACTGTGCACGAGATAAAAATAGTTGTTATGGAAAAAATATCAGCGACAGTACACTTTGTGTAGAAAATGGATCATATAGTCGTAAGCTTCCAATTATTAAACATCACAATTATTCTGACAAAACTTGTGATATTGACATTAGCAATTTTCAGGTCACTATCGGTAATGAAAATGGAACGGATTTGAAAAGGATTTCGCTCGAGGAATACATAAAAAACTTATCAAAATATACAGGCAATGACAAGATCAAAGGTCAAGAATTTTTTTTAGAACGTGACAAAAAGGGTATATTGGTATCCGGTCAATTCTGTTTATTGCCTTTGGATCATACTCAAACAGAATTCAATGTAAAATTATACAACTACCAAAGCCGTCCCAATAATCCAGCTGTGTTGGTCATTATTGTTTCATCTGCCGGGACATCAACACAATTGATCACAAACGGTGATACTAAATTATATTTCAATAAGAATGGAAAAGCGTGTAATTTTCTTGCTGATAGATTAAAAGAAGATCGTCGTAAAAAGGGTAAGGCATTGGAGGGAAAGATGGATCTAGATGAACAGGAAAGAAATGCATTATTCATTATCCAAATTCCTCTAAAAATCAAACCAGTTGAACGACATCCTTACTATGGTTTTGGTGGTCCTGAAAGTAAATTTAGTGGAGGATTTGGTAGTCAAGTAGGTGGTGGCATAGCATATCCATGTGCTACTCCAGCAAGTAGTTGGGGTACGGCTACTCCAGCTAATAATAGTTGGGGTACAGCAACACAATGTGTTGCTCCGGCTGACTATGATTGGGGATTTACATTTGGTATCACTAATGAATCATTTGGAATGTCCGATTATTCAGTTACAAAATCACAAGAACAAAATATGCTAAAAAGTTTAGGATTTGATCATGTTGTTTTAGAAGCTGGCAAACCGCATTCCGATTTCATTGGAACAAAAGGAAGTGATAATCAACATATTTTTTTCGAGAGAAATCCGGATTTTCCTATAAGACTTACCGTCCAGTTCTATTCTGCATCGGATAGAGCAGATGTATCAGAAGAAACTATTCAAATGATGAGTGAAAAAATCAACAATTTGTACAAATCAGGTTCGGCTTTTGGCTCATTGGTTATGACAACCACAAAGCGACCCACTGAACCAACATTTGGTTTTGATTCGTCAGAAGCTACTGCTATGTGTCTTTCACCAGATGAAAAATTAGCTAAACCAATGTTCTCATTTTTTGCTAATTCAACCTAATTCTATCAATATGAATTTCAATAACTATTGACAAGAACTTTTACAATAAGAAAAAATTGAAATTGAAATAATTATAAATTTCCTTTATGATTTAACTCGTTGCATATACTTCTGATGTGTTCGACAGTCATTGGACCATCAATTGATTTTTTGCGCTGGATAACTTCAAAATGGCTTGTGGACAAAGTTGAATATGAAAAAACACGTGATTTGATTACAAAATCCATTATTCGCATTGAGGAAGGTGTTGATGCATTACGAACACGTGAATTAAAGGCAGCGAGGGAACATTTAAAAATTGCTTTGGAATCTATACAAACAGATAAACATTTTAAATTATCAAAGATAGAAACAAAGGTTGATCATGATACAATTCTAGTCCCGACATCTGAATATAAAGTTCCAGATATAATATGGGAAGATTTTAAAAGTGCACGTAATTTGGCAATAATTGCTTTTGATAGTGTTGCTTCTGGAAAAGAAAAATTATTGGCAATGCGTATTGTCATAACTGCATCAATATATTTATTTGCTAATAATATTGATATTTTAACAACCAATATAAATTCAATGCTGGAAAGATTATCAAAAGTTGAATCTATTCGTAATACTTTTAAAAAATATTATGATGACTCATGGACTTTATGGAAAGATGAGCGAACACAATTTGTATTGGAGATGCGAGATTATATTGCATCATTATTGCAAATGACAAAACTGAATTTAAATAAAACGACCACAAGATTTATGTACTGTAATACAATTAATATAAAAGCAAACAAAATGGTTGTTGATGGTATGGATATAATTTTAATTGATAAATCTGATAAACTAATACAAATTGGCGAAAATAAAGAAGATAAAACATGGGTTCTGGGAGAAGAAATTATATGTCGTACTGCATCTGGATTAAGGAAAAAAAATGGCTTTATGTGTGTTGATTTAAAAATAAATAAGGAGGATGAAATTTTTCATATGTGGCCCATTGGAAGTTTTTCTGAAGATAGTAAAACTGGAGATTCACCATTATTTAACATAAAAGATAAAGATACAAAATTTTTGCCTGTATCACACAATACAATAATACAAATTCATCCTCTTCCTTGGTTATTTCTTCTTCCGAGAAGTATTATGACCCGCTTTGTACAAAATGAAGGAAAGTGGAATACTGAAAAAATACAAACTAATTTTTCGGCTTTTGGTGGAGGTTATTATCCAATAGATCATAATAGGATTGTGGATGTAATTATTGGAAATAACAGTAAATTATATATTTTAGATTTTTACTATATAAGTAACTGTCCTCATACTTCTTTATATGAACTAAATGATATGAATGATGGATTGTTTTATTCGAAATTTTTGTGTTCATTTGATGGATGGCATGATGACATGTGTCAATTAAAAACCAGCGAGATAATTATATCTGGTGTTTCTGATATAAAAAAAATAACTTTAGGAGACACAATTGAGGTTGATATTATTTACACAACCTCTAATTATATTAAAAATATATTATTATGTAAAAATGATTCAATATTAGTTTGTTCGCTTGATTGTGTTGTAATGTTACATAAAACAAATTATGGCGAATATAACACAGAAATTATATGCAGTACAGGAGGTAAATTTTATAGAGCAGATCAATTAACAGACGGGCGAGTAGTTACTATTGATAATGATGGAATTATAAAAGTTTGGGGATTTGCCTGAAAAGTGCATCAATTAAATAATTTTTATCAATTGTGAATTTGAATGATGAGATACCAGATTCTATTTTCAAATGGTCTGAATCAATGGCAACATTTATACTTTTATTACTATTATCGTATCCAATAATAACATGATGAATTGTTAAAACATAATCTGATTCATCATGTCCTTGACCATAGTCAAATTCCAAATATATGTCATTATCATTCGAATTAATATATTGTGTAAACATTGTGAAAGGCACTTCTAATTTATCTATAAATGAACCTTCTGGATACAACACATTCATTAATTTTTGAACATTAAACGAAAATTGATATTTTTTAAAATTTATTAATCTATTGTACATCATTTTATATGAATTCCAATTTGGTTGAATTACTTTTTCTATAAAATGTTCATCATATTTATTTTTCCAATGATATGGATGATTTGTGATTTTTCCGTATGTTATTTTATTTAATAAAATAATATTTTTACAATTCTCAAATGATAGGAAATCCATTATAATTGTCAAACCGTCGTTGTCAATGTCATTTAATCGATAAGACATTTATATTTGATTGTTACTTTATTTATAATATTATATTATACATATCAAAATCAAATCAATTTTTCTCTAGCACCATAAATTGTTGTGTCAAAGGATGGGCAGTTGGCAAACATATTGCCATTGTTTTTTTCATATAGTAATTTCCATCTAATTTTAAATTGTCAATTACATCATCTAAAAAATGCACTCTACCAAATCCCTCATGAATGTCAATATATGTTACATGCAAATGTAAATGGAAGTAGGTTGGAACATAATGAAAATGCATATGTAGTTTATTCATATCAACATTATATATTTTTTTTATCTGATCTCTGACAAAATCACGCATATTTTCCAATAGGTTTATATGTTCGCCTCGTAAATCTCTTATTGACATAATATTTTTAATTTTTGGTATTAATAGTAAATGCATTAAATTCATGTTAACTCTGTTCCATACGATGTCAGGTAATAGTATAAATTGATCATTTTCAGATAGGATGCTTTCATTCTTATCCACATGATCAATTATATTATACATCCATGTTAAATCATCTAATTTACTAATCATAAATGGTTTCGTAAATGCTTCATATAAAGTTGGAGTTTCAAAAAATTTATAATAATTACACAAATCAATTGATGCATATTTATTTATTATTTTTGGAGTAACCGGATATATCACATCTATTTTTGCAAATGAAATTTTTGAAGGTAAGTTGGCTGTATATTGTGAATATATATCATTTTGCTGAACTAATTGCAAATTGGTTTCTTCTGAAAGGATGCTATTAATAGAATCATCTGTTAAATTTATTTTATCAATTGACACAATCGCTTTTTCATTATTGTTTGTGCATTCGATGATTAATTTGTATTTTCTTGATAATATTTTATTAAATTGAAAGGATGATAGGTTATTCATTATATTTGCTATATTATAAAATTTTTAAGTAGTTATTATTTGTTAGAAACTCAATTTTTTTATCAACTAAAAAAATTGAATTTATGAATGTTTGATGGGCCTATATAATTTTCTAATTGTATTATCACGAATTTGTGGAAATGGCGCAAACACCCCTTACATTTGAAGAGAAAAAGAAAATCTTATGTCGAGAATGTAAGACGCCCGCAAAGGATTGGTCTGATTTTATCATTGCACCATGTCATTGTGAAGGTGAGAAAAAGTATGTCCATCAACAATGTATAAAAACGATGCAATGTGCTGATTGCTTATTCAAATATGTTCCTATGCAGACATATCAAGACATTGTAGTTGATGAATTGATTGATTTTTTAATAATGTATGTACCAACAATTATTGCAATCATTCTTTTGCGAAAAATAACAAACCCATTTGAAAGTATTTTTTACCTTGACGGATTTTTGATGAATTTATTAGCTCTTAATATTGATGCTGTTGCCTATTATGCATGGGTGTGTGGTATATTCCCCGCATTAAAAAGTGATTTTATTATAATTGTTCTTGTCAAATTCTATAAGAAAAAATGGCAATTCGCGATTCTTATTTTAATTCAAACAGGACTGCTTAATTTTTTGGCTAGGAAATTCTATCTTAATACGTCTATTGTCTTTTCATGTTTGTATTTTGGTATTCTCATGTTCGGTTGTTATAACGTATATATGTTATTTGTATCAACACGACAATCTATTAATCGCCAATTTGTTGAATCTAAAACACTTTTTTCTGATTTGTCGAAAGGATCGGCATTATTTAGTTCAGAAGATGAGATGGCATGGAAGTCTATATTGTCTACTGTCGAAGAAGATGCAACTAAAAAATCCACTTAATTTTTTATAATATTGTACACCATGAACTATTTTTTTCACGAATGTTATATACTGCATCCCTTTTGATATCACGAATAGTATAAGATATTTTGTCTGATGCATATTCTTCACGAATTTCCTTTTCTTTTTTTCTCAAATCTTCTTCTGATACATTTTCATCAACCCCAGTATTTTATAATATTTCTTTTCTTTTTGCAATTTTTCTAACCTATCCTTTTCATTTTTTATTTTTGTTTCTTTATCTAATCTATCCTTTTCGTTTTTTGTTTCTTTATCTATATCCTCTCTAATATATCTTTTTGCCTTTTCGTATATTTTATATATTTCATTTAATATTGGTGAATATTTAGTTCCATTATAATCTGGATCATTTGTAATTTCAGATATAGTTTTATCCATTGTATCTTCCATTTTTTTAGGTGTATCATGAGGGTCTAATCCAAATACTTTGTATTGTTTTGATAGATCGGCGTCGAATAATCGACCCGAATTTCCTGCAATTCGACTAAAATACAATATTATTTTTTGATATTTTACCAATTTTTCATCATAAAAACCAAAATTTTTTAATTTGAAAGCTTTAAGTAAATCCTTATATGCTGTATCATATATAGTCATTAGATTGTCAGCTGTTGATTTTATAACGGGATCATTTGTTGCATTAGCACTATCTACCATTTTTTTTATTTTTTCCATTTGAATGAATGCTTTATCGAGATCAAAATCTTTGTAATAATTATTGCTCAATGAAAAGATTTTAACATAATCATTTCCTAGAGGTTTAACTCTCATTAATTCACTATCAATATTCAACGATATTTCTTTATTTTTAATTTTAACTTGTGTTTTTTCTTCTTTTTCCTTTTTCTTTTTTTCTTCTTCAAATTGTTTTTTTTTACTTTCATAATTGATTTTGAATTGATTAAATGCCTTTTCTAATGAGTTTTTAATATCAGAAAAAACTTTTTGGATTTCTGGGTCAGGTACACCATTAACCATTGGAACTTTTGATAGTTCATATTCTGATAATAATTTATTATATTTTGCAACTACTTCATCATATGGCGTTGATTCAGCAATTCCAAAAATACCATATGGATTAGTTTCCCCTATTTTCAAATATTCAGCTAGTTTGCTTTTGTATGATGATAATTGTTGACCTATATCTGTTGTAGTTGATGGTACTCGTGGATTGACACCACCATGTTGATAATTTTTTAATTTCAAAGATATAATTTTATTCTGATATTTTTCTATTTTATGCCTTAACATTTTATATATATACATAATAAAATATATTAAAAATTGATTTTAAAATATTCATTTGTTTAATGATATAACTTATATGGACTATTATGAAAAAAATTCCAATAACAACATTTTTTGAACAAACTTCAACCTTTCCGACATATTTTTACTTTGATTATAAAACTAAACAAAGTAATTTTTATTATAATTTAAAAGATATTCAGAATGATAATTTAGAACATATATGCAATATTAATATAAAAAATATGAATGAGTCAATGTATTTGTGTATTGATAAAAAGTATAGTGACATGTTTGTTGTAAAGGAGAAATCGTATGACAAACACATAATTTCAATAATGAAAAGTAATTTGCAAAAATGTGTTAGAAGGAAAGAGACAGACATTGCTATGAAAATTGGCAAATATATGATTGAAAATAGTAGTATAGCTGAATTGTTGAGACGATTAGTTATAATTTGTTTGGAAGATACAATTTTAAATCCGAATTTAGTAACCTTGACATGGTTAATGATGGTAGCAAATAAAAATTATGTTTTTGATGATTTACTTAATAATTGGATATTGGGATTCATTGCACAAATATCCGAAACAGAATATTTTGATAATATATCCTTTGAAGACGATCCTGTTATTCACAAGAAAAAGGTGTTATTTTCTAAATTACAAAAATTAAATGAAATTCAGAGGAATTGTATTATTTGTTTGGTGATTAGAATTTCATATGGAGGACTAGGAGGTGATACCCACATGTTATACAATTTTATAAATACATGGTGTGACAGATTTCAAAAGAATTTAAAATCTGATATTGCTAATGATTATTTTAATAATATTCCAAAAATTAGTAAAATAGGTATGGTAGGAAACCTTACCAAAAATGAATTGTTATTAGCTGGATTTGATTTTCATTGTACGGATATTATTAAATTGATGCAAAAGGATATTGAGATGGATGAATCAATATTGAAAAACCTAATATGGACACACAGTAGTTCAATTAATAATAGAAAGTTAATAAGAAAATGTAGTAAAAAAGATAATGACAACAATAAAGAAAAATGGAATGATATTAAGGAATCATTTAATAAATATGCTACTCACTTGCGTGATCAACTCAATATTCATCCATACAACCGAAACCTTTAAATAATTCTCTCATTGCGATTACTTTATCAATATCCTCTTCAGATGAGGTAACATTGACACCAAATAAGGACAATTTTTTCATACATTCTAAATGTCCCAGTAATGCACCTTTAATATATAATTTAATTGCTTCTTTGTATTTTTTATCATCATTATAAATATTCCCTAAATTGTGACAGGCTACCATCTCATCTTTATCGATTGCTAATTTGTAATACTTTTCGGCATTTTCCATATCATCTTCATCTTGGTAGATTGATCCGATACACGTCGCCGCTTTTACATTGCCGAGCTCGAATGAATCTTGAAATAATTTAATTGCCTTGTCAGTATCTTTTTCAAAAAATTCACCTTCACGCATCATAACTCCCAAATTGAAATAGCAATGTTTGTCATTTGCTTTGGTACCCAATAGATAATATTTTTTGGCAAGTTTAAGTTCATCATTATCATGATAAAATTGACCCAAATAATAATATGTTCCGGTATGACCCAAATCAATTGCTCTTTTGTAATATTCAACTTTCTTTTTTTTACTAGTTGTATCTTCGGCCATTAATAAAAATGCATTTGAATTTTTCATTTTCATTCCTGTTTCCAATAATTCATTATAATTTCCATAGTCCGTCATCTTGTTTGCTTTTAACATAGCCATATAAACGAATGCCTGTGAACAACCCAATTCCATACTTTTTTTTAATAGTTCAATACCTTTTTCAAAATTAATTGGTTTATCATTTAGTCCATTTAATTCAAACAGTGCCAATTGATATGATGAGTAGGGTTTATCTGCTCCAGACTGATAGAATTCAATTAGTTTATCATTAAAATTTTGTAATAAATGAGTTTCATAATAATACAATACATGCAATTTATTCATTGATTCGACATCACCATTATTTGCCTTATCAACAAAGCCAGTTATATATTTATTCCAGTCCATTTATTTAATATTTATCTATTGACATATAAATCTATTTATTATTAGTTCAATTTTTAATATATGGTTGGTTATATTATGGTATTACCTTAAGTTGATCGTGTTTGGTGTTGACCAATTGTGTTACTTTTAAAATGATTATATCTTGGAATTATGCAATGGTATCAAATGTAATTTGGTACCATTGCATTGTCACAAGATATGAATTTAAAGCCATGAGATTAAATATGAAACCATAGATTGATAACCATTTGCCCCTAATTTATGTCATTATATTTTGGTACCTGGCTTAGATAATTTTATTGTGTCACTTAAAGTTCATCGCGAATGGTGTTTGTCATATGTGTTACTTTTATTGGCGGTTGCATGATCTCAAGATATAAACTTAAAGCCAGAAAATTAAATATGGAACCATCGATCAAAACCACTTTTTTCAATCGATGTTATTATATTTTGGTTCCGGGCTTGAATAATTTTATGGTGTCATTTAAAGTTAGTAGTGATCGGTGTTGCTTGTCTTGACTATAAAAATTGATATTTTAGTTGTCTATACATGATTCATTATCATTTAATAATTATAAAATGTCAAAACAATCGTTATTGGTTAGCGATATTATTAATGAATTAAAAAATTCGTGTAATATTGATATTATTAATAATTACTTTAATAGATTATCGGATAATTATATTAATCATAGATCTAAAAATGGAAAAACAATATTAATGGTAGCAATAGAAAAAAGATGGATTAATATTGCAATAAAATTAATTGATAACGAAAAATGTAATTTTGATGTACAAGATGATAATGGTCATACTGCAATAATGTATGTTGTTTTTTATTTACAAGAAAGTCTTGCACTTAAAATTATTGATAGGTTACTAAATTCTAAAAACAAACCAAATTTGAATTTAATGGATAAAAAACATCGAACTGTGTTAATGTATGCATTACAAGATAAATCATATGATTCACGATTTAGGTATGAATATAATATTGGAAGAAAAGATAAATCTATTGAAATTGCAATAAGGTTGATTAATAGTGGATTGTGTAATTTAAATTTACAAGATGATTTAGGAAGAACTATTTTGATGATATTACTGGAATCTTATGATCTTGTTAGAATTAAAACAAACACTTTAACAGATCAAATATTATTAGATCACTTTAAAGATACTGATTTAAATTTACAAGATATTGAAGGTCATACAGCTTTAATATATACTATCAAATATAAAATTCCAGAGCTTGAACATTTATTATTAGAAAAACATATCGCGAGCCATGGAACATACTTTTTAGAATGTTTGTCTAGTAAGGTTATCAATAAATTTTTACAGAAAAATGAAATACTAATAGATATTGAATCAAGGTACAAATTATTGATAACTGAATTAGTTAACAATAATGAAGGTCCTCTCGCATGTTCATTTAATTCGAATATTGGAGATTTAAATATTTTAAAAGTAATAATGCAATATGTTATTTATAAATAAAAATTGAATATGTTATTCTTATAATTATTTAATTTTATTTATTGATTAAATATTTGTATTATGTCAGCTCAAATGATATATGCCATTAAAAATAAAAACATGGATATAATAGATAATTTAATTTATAAAAAACAAAATATAGATATGGTTGATAATAATAATAATTCAGCTTTAATACATGCAATCCAACATAAATGGATAGAATGTGGAATTAAATTAATTCAATGTGGATCTAATCCCAACATCATAAATAATAAAAATCAATCCGCATTATCATTATCAATAAATTATGATTTGTACGATATAGTGATTTTATTAAATAAATATAAAGTATACATACGGGAAACAGAAATAAATTTGTTAGTAGCAAATGATAAATATTATGATATTATTAAAAATGCCATTTGCATATACAATTTTGATATATCGATGCTACTAATAACTGCACTCACTAACCGCCAAATAAAAAATGCAAAATTATTACTTGATGAAAAAATTTGCAATGTAAATGTAAGAGACCAATCAACATTACAAACTCCATTAATGATTGCAATTAAGATCAAATCATTAGAAATGGTAAATGAACTTATTAAAAAAAAATGTAATTTAAATATACAAGACATGAATGGCTGGACAGCTTTAATGTATGCAACATGTACTAAACAAGTTAATATTGTGGAACTATTATTAAAGCACAATTGTAATATTAAATTAGTTAGTAATTTAGGCACATCAGCATTATCTATTGGTTGTGAAATGCAAAATATTGAAATTGTGCGAATGTTATGTTTTGCATATATTGAACAAAAGGATAATAGTTTTGAAAAATTTACAATTACAGAAGTAGATAAGATGATAAATATTAAAATTATAGAAAATTTTTTAAATAATCATAATATTAAATTTTTTTCATACAATGATGAAATCAAAAATATTATTAAACAAAATGATAATATTTTTGCAAAATCATTTAATTCTGATTTAGCAGACCTTAATATAATTGAAATTATAATATCTTATATTATAGGACAGATTAAATGAATCTAACTTTAGAAAATACAATGATAACAGAGAATAAAAACAGTTGTAAACATGAATTTAAATCACAATTTATGAAAAGGGCAATTGAATTAAGTCGTCATGCATCACTCATAGAAAAATCCGGTGGTGTGTTTGGGGCTGTTATTGTTAAAGATGACGAAATAATAGCAGAAGGATATAATCAAGTGGTTAAAAATAATGATCCAACATGGCACGCAGAAATGCACGCGATTAGGGAAGCTTGTAAAAAATTAAATAGTCCGCATATTCCTGGATGTGTACTGTATACAAGTTCTGAACCATGTCCCATGTGTTTCTCGGGATGTCAGTGGGCACATATCGACAAAATATTTTATGGTGCAACAACAAAAGATGCATTACAATATGGTAATTTCGCAGACTGTGATATCCTTGGTGAATTAAGGAAGGAACCGCAAAATCGTATAATCCAATCTACCGAGCTCATGCGTGATGAAGCTGTTATCGTTTGGAAGGAATATTCTGTTATGAAAGATCGTGTACCATACTAAAAGTTAAACTTTCAAATATCCAATCGCTACAAATTTCAAATGATACCATAAAATTGTCTCCAGTTACTATTCTTTTTCTTTGAAAAAGTATGACAGATAAGAAAAATTGATAAATATGTTTATTGAGTATTATATATTATATATGAAATATTCAATAAGTAATGGATCAACAAAATAATAAAGATCAATTAATAGTAAATACAACTAATGATTTAAAAGAGAATGATGATATCAATGATGAATTACGCACGGATAACATATGCAACACATGTAAAAAACCATTACTTGTTGCAATGTCATTATGTGGTCATCTTTGTTGTAGTAATTGTACAGCTCCATTAAATTATCATTATAACATAAACTCTCAATGTTCTGAATGTGTTCTTTATAAAAAGCCAGCAAATAAAACAGAATTTATAAGTGCATGGTTTGATGAATTAATGTCATACGAAAGGAAAAATAGGGAAGATTTAATAGCATGTGTAATGAATGTATGGGATAAATGTAATATTGTAGCTCAAAAAAATGTGCATACCATATCAATGTCACAAAAAGATTTAATTGATCATATGACTGAAGGAAAAAAACCAACTAGATTAAATTATGTGGCAGACGACCATAAATTAAATATGGATTTTTTGACTCATTATGCTGTCTCACTTGCTGAAGTTGATATGTATGGTAATGTGTTTGAAACTACAATGCAATCAATAATGGGTGAAATGATTGATGGGGCTATAAGTAATGATAAATATATGTATCAGCAGTCGTTGGACAATATCATTAAATATTTAATAATTTTTATTGAGAAAATTAATTATGTATTAGATTTGTATGAAAAAGTTCAATTAATCTTAGAACGAATGAAAAAATTATATGAAAATAAGTTTAGCAAAGGTCGTAATTTATTATTAACCGGATCAACATTTAGTGGAATAATATCATCAGCATCTTTAATGTATACAATTCATAATCGTCCTAAATCATATACAACTACAGCAGTTCCATTGGTAATTACTGGTATAACGGGTCTTGGTGTTGGATTAGGATATATGAAAATTCGTGAAATGGAAAAAAGGAAAAGAAAATTAGATCGATCAGTATCTAATCATGCAAATGACCACCACCCGTTATTAAAAATAAAAGCTACTATTGTAAATGCAATGAAAATGATTTCAAGTGAAGACAAATATATAAATACATTACTGATTGAAAAAATAACTGTCGATTCAATTAGAACTACAATTCTTGATATTATTAATTCCAAACATAATGTTAAAACAGTATTATACAAGTTTAGTCATAAATGTATTCCTGTTGATGTTTAAGAAAATTGAATTTATTAATATGTTCATTATCTAGTATTTATTAATAATCAACATATGATGTCCAAGTTGATAAATTACAATTATCAAGATATCGATGGAAAAACATTACTAATGCACACAATTGAAAAAGGATTATTGGATATAAGTAGAATTCTTATTGAAGGAAATTGGAATGCTAATTTAAATATTACAGATAAACACGGAAAAACTGCATTAATGTATACAATAGAAAATAATTCAATTAGTATAGCACAATTATTGATTATAAAAAAATGTAAAATCAATATGCGTGATAATTTTGGTAATACAGAATTGATGATTGCAATGGAAAGTGGTAAAGAAGATATTGCCAGTATATTAATCCATTATAAATGCAATGTTCATTTTAAGATAGTCAATGATTATTCCTTAATTTATGCAATTAAAAACAAATTATTCAAAGTAGCAACATTTCTGATTTTAAACAATTGTAACATTGATGTACAAGATTTCGATGGTTTTACACCGCTAATGCACATTATACAAATATATGAATGTAATTCATCATTAAATAAAGAATGTTTTGCATTAATTAAATTATTGGTTGAAAAGAAATGTAATATGGATATTTATGATTATCATCAACAAACTGCATTAATGCATGCCGTCAAAAATAACCAACTACCACTTGTTTGGAAAATGTATGAAGCACTATTTATGAAAATTATTAATGATGACAACAATATATTTTCTAATTGTTGGAAATATAATTGTGGTGATTTGAATGTTATTAAACTAATTACTCAGTACATTTAAAATCTGAAAACTGAATTATAATATCCAGAAATTAATATCTCTTTTTCATAGAAAAAGAATATTATCTGGAGAAAAAATTTGATAAAATATTTATTTATGATACATTTAATAAATATATATTATAAATCATTATATGTTATCAGGCGTATTAACATTATTTGGTAATACTAAAAATGTAATCAAGAATAATGAATTAATTAAAATGAAAAACATTGATGAACAAGATGCGAATGGTGAAACACAATTAATGCACATAATTAAATATCATAATTTAAAACCAACTGCAAAATATTTAATAGATATGAAATGCAATATTCATTTAAAGAACAAAGTTGGTGAAAATGCATTAATGATTGCTGTGCAACATGGTAATATGGAAATTGTAAAATATTTAATTGATCATAAATGTGATATGAACAGTACTGACAAAAATGGTTCTACTGTATTATCACATGCAATGAAATATTATGATCATACTAATAGCAGAGAAATTGTAAAATATTTAATTGATCATAAATGTAATATGGACATTATTGATAAAGATGGTTCTACTGCATTATCACGTGCAATAAATTATTCTAAGGAAGATATAGTTAATAAACTGCTCGATTCAAAATGTAATGTAATTAATAATAAAGGTTTATTAAATTCTGCCATAAAAAATAGATTATCAGATATTGCATTAAAATTAATTAGTAGCGGATGTAACATAAATGAGATTGATGGTAATGAATGGGATAAAAAAAATCCGTTATTCAATTCAATATATAATGATTTACCGGAAATTACTGATAAATTAATTGAAATGAAATGTGATCTTGAACAAAAATCTGGTGATGTTACAATATTAATGTATTCACTTTGGTCAAAAAAATATGATATAGCAAAAAAATTAATTGAAGCAAAATGTGATACTTATTCAGTATATACAAATAATGTCAACGCATTGATATATTCTATTAGTCAAGATGAAGATATAGCAAATAAAATAATTGATGTACAATCATTAAATAATAATACATCTTCTGATGAATATAAATATTCAAAAGAAATGTGTTTTTTCCGTCCATTGATGAAGGCAATTAAACATAATAAAATGGCAATAATTGTAAAGCTTTTAAAAATATATGTAGACAATGATACATTAAATGATCCGCGAAAATTATTCATTCATGATCTATACAATATGCCATATTTATTTGATGATGTGATGTGGTATATTGATTATATTATTGATAATTATATTGAACATAAAAATATTAATTTTTTAGAATTAAGCAAGAGCCATAAAAAGAAAAAAAATCGAATAAAACAATATATGTACTCATCTAATAAAATGGGTAAAGTTGTACAATTGTATAAAGACACATTTAATAAAATTTTAAATGATGACAATATATTTTCACACTCTTATAAAAATTTAGGAGACGCGAACACAATTAATATTATTATCGGTTATATAATTTAAATATACTATAAATTAATCATTGGAATTATAATAATAATAATAATAATTATAATTATAATTATTATTATAATTATTTGTATTTATCAAACAAGATGTCAATGTGAAAATTCAAATGTAAACAAATCTAATTTAAAAAATTTAGCAAAAGTTTGGATGGAACATTTATTTTATACAAGATTAGTCTTTATGGCATTTTTGTCGAATGTTGGATCATTATCAGTTTTGAAAGATAGATTAATCAATAATCAAAAAGATATCGGCAATGTTATTACATATATATATGGTGAACAATATGGAGATAAAATAACAAATTTATTAACACAACATATTCTTCTTGCTGTGGGAGTTTTAACAGGTAGCAGATTTTTATAAGAATGCTGATGATATTGGTATTTTAATGGATCAAATGACATGTGAAAATAAATTTAGACAGCATATGAAAGATCATATAGATACACTAGTAGCAAGTATTTTAGCATATTCTAAAAATGATTATCCATCTGATATTAAAAATACAGATAACTATTTAAATGCTGGTATGGATATGGCTTTTGACCTACAAAAATAATTACACTTTATTAAGTAACAACGGCGACGACAAACTGTCGTACCGTAATTCAAAAGTATGAATTAAATGTTTGGTTGCATCAGATATTAGTATAGATGGATATGCTAAAATCTGTCCACCATAGAATACAATCGGTGAGAAAACAAAAAACGATGAAAGCATATGAACAAATCCGTTGGGTTCTGAAATTATATACAAAATTATTAACATAAAAACACCTGTTATAACAAGACATGAACATGTCGTAGCAATAAGGTATTGTACTTCTTTATTCATTGTTAAATGGGTTAATTCGGATTTACCTAGAGCATTTCTTAACAATAGAACTATATGTACCAATGATACCAAAATAGAAATGTAAAATGCATTGAACATCGACCATTTAAAAGCAAAATCTAAACCATATGTTTTACTTTTATTTAGTGGATTATGAATTGGATTTGTTAAAAGTACACAGCCTGTAAACCATATGAATAGTAGTAATGATGATATGTTTATAAAACACAGTATAACTATTGATATTCCTAAAAAAAGGGTATTTATTTTTTTACAATTCATGTTGTTTAGTTGATTAGCTCACTAATTTTTATTATAGTAACTCCAATTTTTTTATAAGTCAATTTTTCGTTATGAATTTAATGACACTATTTTAATGTCATTATTTTTGAATTGTGAATATGTATATTCCTTTCCATTAGGATCATAAAAGATATTAGCATAACCACTATTAAATGCTATATTCAATTCTTCGTTTATTATTGTAAGATCCAATGTTTTATCTGTTTCAACATATGAATCATTTAGTAGACTAGCAGCTGTTTTGAATACATCATATCCTATTACAAATGGAATGATGTTATGATTTTTCGTATCCCAAACATTTTCAATATATCTGGGTGTACCATTTTTATGAAAATATGCTTTGTAAACTCCATTATTATATGATACACTCAATGCAAATGTTATTACATTCAATAAAAAATCATACTGATTGATGTCATATGGGTAAATATTTTTATATTTAATATAAGAAACAACCTTCTGATCTTTTTTAATAGCAATTTTACATAGATTAATAGTTGATTTTTTAGCATAATAAATGGAATAAGGATTTTGTTCGATAGCAGTAACACATATTAGTGAAGTTTGGTCATTTTCCCCTATAAATTTTAGCGCATTACCATTATTTTGGACAGCTATAATACACATTATTTCAGTTGGATCAATAACAAATTCAAGTGCCATTGGATATATTTTTAATAATTGTATTATATACTGCTCATCAACAACATATATCATATTTTGTAAATTTTTATCAATTGCACATTTGCAAAATTCATATGATGTTTTCCATAATTCTAAATTTCCAATACGTTTTTTTGGACCTATTTTAAAATCTAATGGGTTTTCAATAATAAATACATTTTTAGATATGCATATACGCGCATCATCATCTATGGATTCTACTTCATTGTACCATAAAGGTGGATTGGTGAGCCAATGGCATGCATCAGTGTCCTTACAAAAATATGGAAACTTTTCGTCTGGGTCATTTGTTAAATGAATAAATTTGTACGCCTTATATTTATTTTTAAATTTTTTACCAGTTGTATCGCTGGATGATACACCCATAATGAATTATATATGATATTATAATTTGATATGCATAAAAAAATATAATCAATTTTTCTCGGATAATATACTTTTTCTTTGGAAAAAGTATATTATCCGAGACAAATTTTTTTCACTTGTGAATCTTCTTATAATTCTGCCCGTGCGCTATCAATTGATAGCATTTGCATCCTTTTCATGAATTCATTTTTGTCTAAATAATCTGGTAATTTATCATTGTTAATATGAAAGATAGCTTCTGGTCTATATGCTATTGCTACACTACATATTTCTTCAGTTTGTTTTAAAACATATTGTAATGCATATGGATTTTGCCGGACGGCATGTGTACAAATTTCTTCTGTTTGCGTTGTTACAAATCGTAATGCATTACCATCTCTTTTAACAGCAGCAATACACATTGCATCAGTTTGATTTACAACAAATCGTAGTGCACATGGGAATTTTTTTAAGAGGTAAATAATATGTTCATGATTAGTAACGTATTTAATATTTTCATGTTTATGTTCTACAGCCCGAACTCGTAATTTTTGTGATGTTCTCCATAAAGGAGAATCTGCTATATTTTTCATTTCGCCCACATTTACTCTATCAGACATAAATCTATTTTTTTTTAAAATTTGAACACGAGCATCATTTGGTATTTCAACATCTTGATATTTTGTTATAACTCCAGAATCAGTTGTTATCCATTCACCAATTCGTGTATTCTTATAAAAATAAATTCCAGTTAGTGATTCAACATAATTTTGAGTGTGATCTATTTTTTCATCATCACTAATTAAACGAATGAATTTTTTATCTTTATATTTCTCATTGAATTTTTGACCATCAATCTCTGTTGATGTTGTGGCACCCATGGATATATTAATGTTAATATTATTTTAAATATTAAAGGACTTTTACTAAAAGAAAATCAATTTTTCTTATTACAAAATTTTGTTTAGACTATTAATTGGTTGATTGTAATCCATTTAATTGCCCGAAGGAACTTTTGCAATAAGATAAGAAAAATTGATAATTGTTTTTTTAAATGGGTCCATATATTTGTTTATTTTCTGTAGTCATAAATTGGACAATTATAATGAAAAAAATAATTACAATTGAAGGTGTTTCATACGATGTAACAAAGTTTAAACATCCTGGTGGTCAAAAAATGATTGATCTTGCAATAAATTCACCGTATGCTACTGAATTATTTCAAACACATCATTTCAATAATACAAAGATATTAAATAAATTGAAACAACTGCCAATTATTAAGAAAGGAACTGAGGAGAAAAATAAAAATTATCCATGGAATTGTATTGTTTATAATGGATTACAAAAGTTTGTGTCCGAACAATTTGAAAAGAAAAATAAATCATATCACAATGCGACAATTTATTGGGCAATTACATGTATATTTTTATTTTTGTGTCATATGATCCTTTTGATGTGTAAATTTTTTTACATGGCTATTCCATTTGGAGCTATGTTTAGTATTCACATGGGATTCACAATTTATCATTATATCCATCATGGTGGATTATACAAGAAATATCCGACAATTGCAAAATTACTTGAATTTTTCATGAATATGTCAACATATCACGGTGATGATTGGAAACAAAAACACAATGGTCTCCATCACGTCAATGTAAATAACCCAGATATTGATGATGATATTGCATCAGGTATGCCATATATTCGTTTACATAAAACACAACCAAAGCAATGGTATCACGAATACCAACATATTTATGTTTGGTTTTTGTATGCATTGTATGGACCAATTGTTATTTTTAAAGGGAAATTAAATAAAGAAAAATGGTTTTATCCCATTATGGACATTGGTCTCTATATGATTTTACCAGCATATTTAAATGATTCACTTTGGATGTCATTCGTAAGTTATATGCTAACTAAAATATTTGCTGGTATTATTTTCATTACATTTTTTTCTGTTTCACATAACAATATTGACATTTACAATAACAATATGAAAAATACTGACTATAGAGGATGGGGCCGTATTCAAATTGAAGAAAGTGTTAATTGGGGTGGAAAAATAATATGTTTTCTTTTAGGTGGAATTAATTATCAGATTGAACATCATTTATTTCCGAATATTCACCCAATGTATTATCCGGAAATTTCCAAAATAGTTAAAAACTATTGTGACAGTAAACCATATGGAATAACAGTTAATTATATTCATTATGCTAGTTTTTGGGAATCATTTATGGCAACATATAAATATATCAAGCTGATGGGGAATTTATAAAAAAATTGAATTGTAATTCTATTAAATAATCAATATAATGAATCCATATCTATTACAATTCAGATGAGTTTTTTTTTTGATTATTCTGAATTATATCCAACAATCATGAAAAAACGAGAAATAAAAATTAAATTTGATGAAAACAGTGATGATTATGATGAAAATCTGAGAAAATTTGTGAATTTATGGTATGATTATTGTAATAAAAAAAATTTTAATAAATTTGTTTCATTATTATTCCAAATTCCTACTGGTAATATAAAAATTATTACAGATATAGAAAATAAATTTACACAACAATTATTGTGTAATCCTGTTGCCTTATTAAACTATCCAACGCCAGAAACATACGAATTACATTGCAGTATTATAAAACGTATGAAGGATCTCGGTTTTAAATTTGACGGAAATGAATTAATGCGTCGCTTTTGTGGAAAGGTGGCAAGACATGATTTTCAAAAATATATGTCAAATTTAAAAAATAACGGTAATCATATTGATATTGAATTTAAATATCTTGAATACAATAAGACACAGATTAATTATTTGAAATTTTTAATTGAGGAATGTAAATGTGATATAATAAAACAAGGAGATTTTTTTGGATATGGATCAATTAATATTTTGGAATACGCAATAATAGAAAATTTACCACTTGATTTTATCAATTATTTAATTAAAAAAGGTGCTCCGATTTGTCGCAATGTTTTTATAAAATCATGTTCAAATGTGAATATATTTCAACTAATAATGAAAGATAATTTAATATATTACAAATATTGTTTAGATGATAAGCTAATATTGGAATTATGTAATTTAAAATATCAAGAAACAATTATAAAACTAATAGATATGTATGAAACGAATAATGATTATACATACTTATTGAAACATGATAAAAATAATATGAATATAATTGCATATTCATATTTATATAAACTTGAAAAAGTAATTCAACGAATGAGAATATTATATATGAATCTGATTAGCAAATCCAATATATTTTATAACATTCAACAAAAAGATTTAATAAATATAATTACTGAATATATAATTTTGGATACAACATTTTATTTATAAAGTAACTATATAGATATGATTGAACATGCAATTCCATTTAATATAAATTATTCGTATGAGAATGACATAAGCCATAAAATAAAATGTAACAAGTCAGTAGTATTAAATAATGTTTGTGATATGAAAATTATTAATAGATTTCCAGATATAGATAATTTATCTGATATGATAATCATAAAAGAAACACAGAATGATAAGCAAATCCAATTGAAATTCTATAACATGAAAAGTAAGAGTGTGGAAAATATTATAGATATTCAAACTGATCCATGGTTTACTGGTATGGACACAAAATATTTTATATTTAATAATAAATTATTGTTTTTTGACCATAAAAGGATCTACAGTGCTTATCCTGTATATATTGAATATATGAATTATGATGTAAATAATATGTATGCAATATTTGATTTTCAAAACCAATCAAGAATTTGTATTGATGTCAAGTGTTGGCAGAACAAGTTAGTTATTTTCCATAGCATTTACAGTTCAGACAAAGGAATCTATAATGTTTTTGTTCATATTTATGATGAAAATTTAAATTTAATTTTTACTATGAATGATTGTGATAAAATAATTTGTGGCTGTGATGTCAATATTTTGGTGTTAAATAATAAAAATACATCTGCATATTTCGATGTGTCATCCAAACAGATAATTAGAACAGGTAAATTTTTAGGTTGGCTGGAGGATAATATGCTGATTGAGTACGATGAGATATTCAAAAATATTGTAATATATAAGAATCAATTAGAACAACCTAAAATAAATCAAGAAAATGAGAAAAAAGAAGGTGATGCAACGAATGATATTGTAAATTATTTTGGCAATAAAAATATGTTTGAGTCAATTCCAAAAATAGATAATTTTAACCAATATCATTGTGAAGTATATAAGACATTTATTGAAAAGCAAGCGTGTATTGTGTTGGAAGAAATGAAATTAAATAAATAAATTAAGGAACTATTGCCCATGTGTAACAATCATTTTTGTTAGTAAATACTGGAACACCAAGATAAATACAACTACTTTCAATATCAATAACATTGTCTATTTTATATTTATTAAACTTATTATAACCATTAAGATTAATTTTAATTTGGCCTTCAGTATAATGATTACCGTTATCATCTATAATTTCTTGAACAATACCGTTTTTCAATAAATTAGTAGATACTGCTGAACCATAATAAGTAACTGATTCAATTCCATTTGGTACTTTTATCCTCATATATGCTTTAATATCTCCATACCAAAATCTTGAAACAATACATGGTGCCCAGACACATCCTAAAGTTAATGTGTTATTCCATTGTTCCAATTGATTGAAAGTTTTTATATTTTTTTTAGCTTCCTCCTCTTTTAATGTATTTTCATAAAAATCTTTGTTATGTCCATAAATCCATTTGTCAATTGTTATTTCTTTTAACAAATTATTGGTCAAATTGATATCATGGCCATCCCAGTCAACAAATTTTTCACCATGTACATTATAACCTTTACAATTAGTTTTTATTCCATTAATATATTTCCATTCATACTTTTTCTTTGGATCAGAAAAGAATGAACCATAATAATAACTTGTATATTTTCCATCACCGAGACCATTTTTATAATTGCATTCTATTTTTATATTACCATTTTGATGCCATTCTTTATATTCTCCATGTAATAAATTATTCTCATATTTACATTTTATTTGTAAAAATCTGGAGTCACCCCATCGCATGTAAATACCGTTTAATATTCCATTTGTATAGTAGCATTCGACTTTTGGAAGTTCATTATCATACCATTCTTTATAATAACCATGTATTTTTCCATCCTCTATCTGGCATTCCATTTTCAAATGTCCGCTCGGATACCATTCTTTGCGCATGGTGGGTGTATATTCATGATCAGTAATTAGAGCACCTGCTCCATCCCATTCAGTATATCTACCAACTATTTTTCCATCATCGAATGTACACTTGATTTTAACTTTTAGTTCATTACAACCACCAAATCGATCAGCAAACAATTCTTTGTATGGACCATGTAGTGTTCCATTTTTATATTCACATTCGATTCTTAATTGTCCTTTTTCTTTTTCAACGGTAGCCAGGTGGCCCAATGAATCAAATGTTTTTATTTCATTCACAAACCATTGTTTGTATGGACCATTTTTCTTATCATATTCATCAACATCAAATTCTTCATAGAGAGGGATAGAGAGTAGAGTGGACATTTGTTATATTATCTATTTATTGACTTATTAAGAAACAATACATTCATTATTCAAATTTTTCTAAAAAGTTGATAAATTTAAAGATTATCGATGGTTGGTCACAAATAAAAATAATACAAATGAATAAAGAATATTTTTGCGTATTAGATTTTGAGGCTACATGTGATGATAAAATTAAAGGCATGCCGTATGAGATAATTGAATTTCCATCAGTTTTGTATAAATTAGAAGATAAAAAACTTATTTTTGTTGTAGAATTTCAACAATATTGTAAACCACAACAAAATCCGAAATTAACTAAATTTTGTACAGATTTGACGGGTATCGAACAAAAAACTGTGGATGATGCTGAAATATTTCCTGTTGTGTTAAAAAATCATTATGAATGGTTGGTAAAACAAACAGGAGGAGAACTTCAAAAAGTTATATTTGTAACATGTGGCTCATGGGATTTTGAAACAGCAATGAAAGCTGAATTGGCAAGATGGTATTCAAATAAAGAATTTATTAAAAATAATTCTCCGATGTATGATTTTATAACCGGATTACCAAATGTGTATAAGTCGTTTGTTAATATTAAAGATGTGTTTATGGGATTATATGGACATAAAGCCGGAGGTATGGTATCGATGTTGAACTATTTAAAATTAGGGTTGTTGGGCAAACACCATTCGGGAAAGGACGATACACGATCAATTTCATCAATATTAATTCAGATGTTCAATCATGCTGAATTCGATATAAACAAACATATCATAATAAAGAAAGTAGATTATACAATTAAAAAGAAAAAAGATAATATTAAGTATAATACTTCAAACAAATTATAATTATCCCAATCATAACAACAATTGACACACCAGTTGTAAAAATACCATTGATTAAATAAATATATTTTAGGATACAATCATTTTGGCAAATTGAATTCATGTCTGGAATATTATCAATTGCCATATAATAGCACAATATAGGTGAGCCAACTAACAAAATAATCTTGTAAATAACATTAGATTGTCTTTTTAAATATTGAGAATAGATAAACTCTATTATAAATATTAATAAAAACACATCATAAATTACCAAACTGATATTCATTGTGAAATTACATGTAATGTCATAAATTTTTCTGTTATTGATTAATGAGTTCAATGAATAAATAATATCAAATGAAAATATTAAAAATATAACAGTTGTTATTGCATAGTATTTTCTCTTTTTAGACAAAATAGATGTATCATTCTTTAAAAGCGGTGTACTGGCCATATCTTTTGGAACATCCACAATTACTTGCGGTAGTTCCTCCATTTTTACTAATAATTATTATTATTTAAAGGATTTATTAATGCAATAAACATTCAATTTTTATTTTATGCAATAAATAAATGGTTGTATTTTTTTATAATTAATAGCGACGGAAAATAAGGGAAGTACCACATGTGGCCAAAATATCACCAGATATTTTGGCAATTTCATCAGCTAGGAAAGCTGTTGTAAAACTAATAGTGCGTGTGGGTGGCAACTGAAAGTTTTCCAATACATTTCCTTCTGGATCTGCCATCGATAAGCCACCACAATCACCATAACACCAATCATTTGGATGACGATCACTTCGCACACTTTGTATACAGACAACACCATTTGTCAATATAGACATCCAAACTGGATGCTTTTTAGTAACAATTTTCAATGACCTAACAAAATTTGCAAGAAATTCTTGCACAACTTTTTCTTCTCCTTGCTTCATTTCAGCAATGACTTGAAATTTAAGTTCTTTGAGCTTGTCGCTTAAAATTGTACGCCTTTTGATAACAGCCATCGCATGACGATTTACTTCTTTTTGTTCAGTAAGAGTAAGAATCACAGCATTATCATAAAAACTTACCAATTGATTTCGTCGAATTTGGAGCACTCGATCCAATTCCACCAACTCAGTCGAAAGGCGATTAAATGTATTGATGTCGTGTTGTGCCATTTTCGCACAGGTAGTAGAATTGTCAATATAATATGACTTACAATATATTGTTCACTTCAATTTTTCCATGTAGAAATACGAAGTGTTTTTCTGGTGATTAATCTTCTTGTATATTTTATAAAAAATACAAAAGAAAGTATGTACAAGTCGATTTTTCTGCTCAGTTAGGGCGAGAAAAAACAACGGATGTTCCACAAACACCCAAAGTACCACCTGATGCCCTAGCAATTTGTCCTGCCAAAAAACCATTTGCGAAATCAGGATCGCGTGAAGTTGGTAAGTGGTACCGGGCCAATACTGAGCGTGCTGACTCTCCTGATATCCACAAGTGGTCGTGGCCAAGACCAGCGCAAATGGCTGAAGGATGATCACCACGCATACGATGTATGCACACAATACCACGTGGTGATACCGACACACAAACAGGATGGTCTTTGGCGAAAATCTTCGATGCTTCGACCAGCATCGCAAGAAATTCCTTTTCGTCTTGTTCCTGTTGTCGTTGCTTTTCGACAATGATTTGGAACTTGAGTTTGTGAAGTCGGTCATGCACGGCCATGCGCTTTTTTCCGATGGCTATCATATGACGTCCTACTTCCTTTTTCTGGGTAGAAGTAAGATGCATGCGATCATCACAAAAAGCCTTCCATTGCTCTTGTCGGATTGCGAATATCCGATCCAGCTTCGTCAATTCAGCCGAAAGGCGATTGAAAGTGTCAATTGCGCGTTGTGTCATTTTCAGACAGATAATACGATTGCAAATATAACGGAGTTTGCAATGTGTTGTATATTTCAATTTTTCTATAATATATTAAAAAAGTTGAAATATTAAGATTTATAATACATTATAATCATTAAATGACTAATAAAATGGACGAGCGACAGCAAATACAAGAATTAAAAACACATAACAAGGTCCTGATTGATTTACTGAAAGGAACAAATGAATATGTTATATGGACATTCATTTTTGCAGTAACTTCATTAGTAGTAGCATTCACATATATTTTTACAGTTGATGCTGTAATTGAAAGGAAAGGATTTTTGGCGATTAACTATATGTTATTAATAACAAGTGTGATCTGGTTATCAATTACAACACGTGATTATCGCAAAAAGGCCACCATTGAATTACATTCTAAAAACTTACAACATAACATACTAAACAGGACATGGGGTAATTATTATTTACGTATGGCCGTAGCAATTACTTTTTTTGCGATTTCAATGCTTATTTTTGTGGTGGCAATGTATGCAATGCCATTACAAAGAACTGATAAGATGAATGCTATTCTTGTCGAAATTTTATTGCTCGCCGGTGGTCTCCAGTTAGCTAAAACATTACATGACATGGTTGATGCACAAGTATTTTCAGAAATGCATAAAGTTGAATAAATAAAATAAAAATAAAATTGAATTTATTACATTTAAATATTTAATTGTAGTGTATTGTTTTATTTATAATATTATCAACAATGGAAAATAAACAAATTGATTTATGGTCGGTGGCAAATGATAAATATAGATATTTTACAGATATATTTAAAACCATGGACGAAAAACAACGAAAAAGAGCAAATAAAATTGGTTCCAAATTTTATAATTATATGATACGATTAGCATACTTTTTTGAAAATCTGCCTTTTGATATATATGTAAGAGAAAATTATACATGTTGTATGTCATGTGGGCATAATGAAATCGATCAGGATGCATATGAAGTATACGGAGAAGAATTAAAAGATTTTAAAGGTTATATTTTTTATCATTCGCAAAATTTTGACGATATATTGACCACTTTTGAAAATATTACCAAAAAATACATGAAACTTTATCTATGTTACGGATATTTTGGAAAAAATGATAATGCTAAGGAAATAGATAAAATATACAAATATATTGCCAATGTATTGAAAAAAGCATGTGAACAATATGGAATGTCATTTGTATGGAATGGAGATCATAAAACAAAAATGTGTTTGGTAATGGAGATAGATAAAATAGAAGATGATATAATTAACTAAATCCTTTTTTACGCCAAATCATAAGTAAATCATTAATATAATTTTCCTCTTGACCATTATAAGAATTATCAATTAAATTAATAACATGATAAAAACATCTTTCATCTACTACAGTATCAATACCACAATGTGGACACATGAGTGTTGAATCCTGGTCGATAATTTCTTTTATTTCATTCTTAAGTACTTTTTTATAGCAATATACACAATATCCTTTTTCAAAATATTGTTCATTAAATATACAATATGGTAAATAATCGTATTCTGAATAATTTGCACATACATCTTTAATAAATGGTAAAGATGGTATCGGTGGTTTGTCTGATGTAACAAAATCATATATATTGTTTCTGTATGTATATATTTTTTTATTCGATGATGCACGTGAGTAATTATTCCATATTGGTCGTTTTAATTTTGAAGCTTCCCTGAATTTATCTTCGAATGGTGAAATTTTATGATCTAAATTTATTGGCGTTATTAAACTAACAAAGTCCTTTTTCATCCAGATTGCTAATAAATCAGAAATATTATTTATTTTTTTATCATTACAAAAACGAATATTCAATAAGTTAATAACATGATTAAAACATCTTTCATCTATCACAGTATCAACACCGCAATATGGACACATAATTGAGGAATCTTGTTCAACAATTTCTTTTATTTCATCCTTGAGTATTTTTTTGTAACAATTTACACAGTATCCTTTTTCAAAATATTCTGCATTATATGTACAATATATAATATAATCATATTCTGAATGACCTGTACGTATTTTTTTAATAAATGGTAATGACGGTATTGGCAATACAGCTGACTCAAGTACAGAATGGCGTGCAATATGTTCTATTGGTATTGTTTTTTTAACATGTTTATTCTTATATTTTTTTGTTTTGGTTTTGATATCAGGACAATAAAAATTATGAATTCCGTCTAAATCCTTTTGTTTTGTTCTGCTCATGAGACATAATCTTAATAAGAATTATAAAGTATTATCATGATGTAATTATTTCAATTTTTACCAGAAAAAATTGAACATATTAACTAATTGTAATCCATATTAGTTTTGTACATACACATGGCTAATTCATTAGCTTTAAAATGGAATGCGAAAACTGCGAGGTAGCAATTGGATCGTACGTCTACAATTGTAGATGTGGATATTTTTGTGATAATGTATGTTTGACAAATCATACATGTAGTAAACAAGTTCCATCCAAAAATCAATGTTCATGGTGCAACATTGATCATGATAAATATGATGTCAGGGATTCTGAAGATAATAAAAAATTAGCAAAATTCGAAAAAAAAAAATGTGACCATTGCAATAATATTTTTTGTAGCGAACCATGTTTAAATAATCATCAGTGTGCAAAGAAACATGAATTACGTAAAAATATGTGCTCATGTACTGTCTGTATGGCAACAATAAAACCTGTGGGTTGTAAAGCCTCATGTTTCGGTCTATATAGCAATGGATGTTTGGCAGCTATTGCCGAATCATGTCAAATGTGTCAAACACATATTCCTCTTGATGACAGTACGGCAATTTTCTGGTTTGATCATACAACGATACCTGCTGGTCGTGCTACACGCGGTCATATTTCTCGTCCATCAGAAAATAATGGATTTTTGTGTTTGGAATGTCAGAAGGAGGCAATATATTCCAGTAAAGGGCATTTGCCTACACGTGTCACTGGTAATAATGATAAAGTTGCCATTCGACATAATTCATCTCATACATTTTTTGAAGAATTATTGCAAGCATGTCCACCTGGTAGTGATGCTGTTTTCCACCATACGCGAATTCCATCCAGGAAAACACCAATGCGAATACGTATATTTATAGAAGAAAAATTTATCCGGGATGGACCAATTCCTGATTTCTTTTTAAATAAACAAAAAGAATTGGAAGAAAAAGTTCGTCAGCATGATAGTCGTTTAGTTTTAACCTATGAAAATATATTGCAACTGATAATTCTTTACGGCGAAAAATGTCGTGTGTCTCTTGCCCAAATGATGAAAATAATGACATTTCCATTAACGGGTGATGTGATACAAAGCATAACGTTCAAAATTGATGTATATGATGGACCGGTCCACAAGCGTTATAAGGAAATGCTGGAACAATTTCGATTGATTCGTATAACTCGAATGGCAGCATTCTATGAAGAAATAGTAGAAGGTAGTCCAACAATTCGTGCTATCCGCCAAAAGAAAATACATGATTCTCTTGAAGTTGCTAAACCAAAATACAAATTAGTATTACCAATTGATCTGCAAAATGTTGTATATGATTACATTGATTTTACTAATACTATTTGTATTCTTCATAACAATAAAAAAATTCATATCGATTGCCCCATTTAGTTTGTCTATAAAATTTGTAAAAAATTGAAATAATCAACGTACTGTACACTCTATACAATTATCTTGCGGATTATATCGAAAAACATAATATAATGTTTTTAGACGATATTGTTATGAACGTTGCCATTGGTATGATTTTGTTTTGTATGATTGGTTTTTCTGGTATTCTTTATTTGGGTTATTCGTTCGTATCTATGAATAAGTCAAAAACAGAGGACGTTGAATTGCATACACACAATCCAATTGATAGGGATCTGATGATGGGGTAAATATTTTTATTTTTTGCCGGTTATAACTTTATGTAAACCGGAAAGAATATGGCCTGTTGTAGTTGCTTTTTCTAATTGAGATGAATTTTCTGTTGCGAACGTGTCACCTTTGGATTTATTTATTAAAGCCTCAACAATAGTACTTCCAAAAATATCCAATAGTTTATCAAATTTCTGGGAAGAAGGTTCTTCACAAATTTTGAGATGATCATTTAATTCATTTCGAGGAAATGACATAATACAAAATTTACAATCAAGTGGTTCAGTTTCACAATAATTAGCATGTGACACAAGTTCAGATCTTATAATATGGTGTCGACAAAATTTACACTGTTCATGGGCATACTGACAAATTTTATAATGTTCCATATATTCTAATTCATTTCCGCGAAAACTACACATGTAACTTTGACGACATTGAAATTTAACACAAGAATTTAGATGTTTGCTAAGTTCTATATTCGAAATATAATTGCAACATCCATAACACTTGGTTGTTCTATATTGACAATGATGTAAATGTGTTTGTAATGCATACCAGTTACCTTTGAATTCACATTGATTGTCATTTGAACATTCAACTATATTACATTTTTTTATATGATCATCAGTAACATCAACTTTATTACAACCTGGACAACTTGATATTTGTGGATCTGCCTGCATTTTTATATTATTGTTTTATTAACAATGTGTATTAAATGTGATTATTTTTCAATTTTATCCGGGTTATATTCTTTTATAAAGATATCAAAGTGTTACTTATCATTTATAATTTGAATTGGATTAATTTATTAAATATTAATTGTAATAAATTTATGGTCAAAACTTTTTAAAGACATAAAGAATTGACAATAAATATATATTATGATGGACGAAGATATATTTGAAATTTTAGAATATTCCTTTCCTGATGGAATTAAAATGACGATAGCTGGTTCACAATATTTCCGTTGTAAAAATATGCCTGAATCAAATTTATATAGACTATCTGATTTTAAGTGTCCTAGATGGATAAATAATAATGGTATTTTTGACGAAAGAGGTTATAAAATAAATCATATTAAAGAACGTATCTTGGGTGGATCCGATGATATTAATAATTTACAAGCATTATGTATTGATTGTCATAAGTATAAAACTAAAGATTTTGTACAATCTATAGAATTAAAACAAGTGAAACAATCGAAACACATGATGAAAATACAAAATACTCAAACACAAGTCGAAATATTAAAATATCATCGTAAAAACCGTACAATGCACGAGTATATTATTGCATTATTAATAGATTCATATAAAGAAAATATTAATGAACCAACAATATTATGTATTAATATAGATAAAGTAAGTTATGATAGAATGATGTCTTTTTTGGTAAATTATGAATGTCATTGTATAAAACTTGATGTGGGTAAAAAAAAGCATTTAAAAAAAGTTGAAGAAAAAGAAAGAGAGGAAAAAGCTAATTCGGAAACTTTTTCGTGTAGTGATTGTGGGCAAGAATACAAACACGCTACAAGTTTATCTAGACATAAGAAAAATGGATGTAATAAAAAGAAAGCCAGTGACAATAATGAGTTTATTAAAACTCTTGTAGATGGAATTTTAAAAGAAAAAGAAGAGAAAGAACAATTATACAATCAAATAATTAAAGAGAAAGATAAGACTATTGAAGAGAAAGATAAAACTATTGAAAAGAAAGATAAGACTATTGAAGAGACAAAAAATGAGTTAAAATATATACATAAACAATATGAAAATACAAATAATTTCATTCAACAATCATTCAGTTTTATTATTACACACATTGTTCCTCCTGAAATAGCAACTGGAGAAGAACCTTACACAATTATATATGATGATTCTGAAAATAGTGATTCAGACGATGATTTTGAAAATAATGATTCATATGATGATCGTTCTAATGATAATAATAGTGATGAAGATGAGAGTGATGCAAATAACGATACTGCTATTGATAATGAAGACGATGATGCAGTCAAAACTATAACAATAAGATTTAAAGATTTAGCATACCATTATGAAAAAAAACTTTATGCGACTATTTTGTTGAAAAAATAGTTTATATTTATTATAAAAAGGATCCAAGGAAACGATCATTACATAATACAGATGTACCGCGAGAAAATTATGTGGTTGTTATCTATCAAAAAAGTAAAAAGAAAGGAAAAGTGACAAAGTGGGTAAAAGATAAAAAAGGAATTTTATTTGGTAAATTTATTGTAGATAAATTGTTAAATTCAGTTAGAGAATATTTAGCAGAAAAAATAATGGCCAACCACAAAAAAATACAGAACGAAATTGAAAAAGGAGGAAAATATGAAAAATTATCAATTATATCCCTGCTTATGGGAAAAATCAGGGACCAAATGGGAACATCGAAATTTAAACAAGATATTATTAAAAAGTCAGGATCACATTTTGCTTTTGATAGAAACAAATATGAACAAGAAATACTTCTATTAAAATAAAAATATAAAAATACATAAAGAAATATTGTTAATATTATTTAATAATATTTACAATGTCAAAAGAAAAAAAAAAAGAAGTAAATTTTGACAATATGGAAACATATGAAATATTGCTACATCACTATGATGAAAATACAATACACGAATATATTATAGGAGTATTAAAAAAACACTATATTAAAGAAAAAGTTAAGGACCAAGCTGTGTTTTGTACTGATCTTAAAAGAAGAGATTATATTTTAGCAGTATCAGACGGTGACAAGGGATCGAAATGGGTTTGTGATGTTGGTGGGATATTGTTTGGTAAAATGGTAGTTGAGCCATTATTTCGATCATTGCTAACTTATTTAAATAATATTACACACAAAATAATGGAAAAATTAGGAAGAAGGGCCTTAAGAAAGGAACGTGAGGAAGCTGAGAAAAAGGCACAAGAGGAAGAAGAAAAAAAGGCACAAGAGGAAAGCAAGAAAAATAAAAAGAACAAAAAAGGGAAGGAAGAAAATAAAAAAGAAAAGGAGAAAGAAAAGGAAAAAGAAAAAGAAATAGATGAGGAGAAAGAGAGGGAAAAAGAATACGAGAAAATTAAAGAAATATTCTTTGAAATAGAATACGAAAAGGAAAGTGAAAATATGTTAAGCATAAATCATTTACATGATATTATGATTCTATTAGATGATGAAAGATTTAAAAGAGATATTGTTAAAAGATGTTGTTCACATTTTTTGTTTGATAGAGAAAAACATGAAAGGCAATTATTAGAAAAATAACTTATTCCAATTTAAAATTTAACTGATCAATATTTTCAGTGAATTCTTTATCAATCCCTTGTTCAGATTGCATTTTTTCAACAACCAAATTATGATCTCCTAATTTTTTCAATAATGATTTGTATGTTACGCGAATATTCTGTAATTTTCCAATATGCAACAATTCTTCATTGATTAATTTAGTCTGTATATCCCTAATGGTTTCATCTTTTGATTCAGCAGTTATTTCAAATAAAAAGTAATTTAAAACTTGTTTAATTAAGCCAATTATTTGTGGTTTTTTCATAATTGGTTCAACAGTTTTTCTATTAAGATGCATATATAAGTTTGTCATCATTCGCCTGAATATTTTTCGCAAAATAGCACCACGTTTATTACAATCAAAATCAACTCCCTGATATACTGAAACAATACAAGTACGAATGTGGTCAACAAAAATACGGTAAGCTGTATCTTTCTCATTATCATATTTATCGGTATAAAAATCCGCATTGGTTAAACTTTGAACATAACCAAACAAATATTTGAAAGCATCTGTTTGATAAACAGAATTCTTCTTTTGGATAATCATTGCTAACCTTTCCTGACCCATTCCAGTGTCGGTGAACATACTTTTTAATTTTTCATATTTAGTATCAGTTTTATTATATTGCATAAAAACAATATTCCATATTTCCATTACTAATGGATCATCTTTATTAACTAATGATGAAGCATCACGATTTCCTATCAAATCATAGTGAATTTCTGTACATGGCCCACAAACCCCATCGCTATTCATGCTCCAGAAATTATCCTTTGTGTTTCCTTTTATAATATGCGATTCGTCGAAATATTGTTTCCATATTTCTTTTGTTTCAACATCTTCAGCAATACTTTCATTACCCTCAAAATATGTCACATACATTTGTTCCTTTTTCAGACCACAAACATCCAATAAATATGTTAATGCTAATCCCATAGCTTCTTTTTTATTGTAACTTTCATTAAATTGCCAGTGTCCCAACATCTCAAACATCGATAAATGAGAAGTATCGCGACCAATTGAATCGAAGTCATTTAATTTTCCTGATAATCTGATACATATTTGTTGATTCATCACCTTTTTTTGTTTAGTTTCCTCTTCTCCTAAGAATATTTTTTTGAATTGACACATGCCCGAATTAACAAAAAATAAAGTTGGATCATCAATAAAAACTTTTGATTGTGGTTTATATTTATAACCATTCAATCGGAAAAAGTTATGGAAACTTTGTCTTATTGTCAGCATATCACTAAATTCAGTTAATTTTTCTTTTGATTTATATTCTGTCATTGATTAATATAATATTTTATTTAATTAAATGTTATCTCGTGACTATATTAATCAATTTTTTTTATAAATAAACTAACTGCCATAACATAAACCACTTTTATTATATTTTCCATCCGAACATTTATATGCTAATCCATTTATACTCAAAGCATACACACTAACTAAAATATGTGATTCTAAAGGTTTTTTTAAATTCAAAATTAATCTATTTGTCCAATCCATTGTAGAAAAATTAATTAAATTTTTGTCATGTAATGGTATAATATATTTTCCGGGTAAATTGCTAATCATTTTGGGTTTAAATTTATTTAAATATACTTTATGGTCAATATATAAATCTATATTATCAAGTATTTCTTCAGTAATCAACTGTTCCTCCGTATATGTTTCAAAGTGTAAAAATATACAATATATTTCATGATTAAAGAACAATTTTGTTTCATACTTAGATGCCCCTGCTATCATTGTCTCACTTCCAGTAAATTGTAATTGAATAATTGGTGTTCTAAATGGTTTTTCTAAAGTTAGTTCACAAGTTTCTATTTTAGGAATAACAGTTAACTCATTACACAACACTTCAGCGTCAATCATATGAATATCTTTTGATTGTTGTGTAAATTCAAAATTTAATCGAATTTCGTTAAAGTATAATAATGGAATAGCCTTTTTATTTACAACTGCATCAAATGGTATTGGAATTTCATAATGATAATAAATATCATCATCATTATGAGTTATTTTAAATTTTAATTGATGCAATTCGTATAAAATATCAAATACATTTCCATAAATTACATCAATTCTGTAACCTCCAATTTCTAATTCAACTCTTCGAATTATATCCTTAATATCTAATAATTTGTTAATTTTTAAACATAATATAAAATTATTATAAAAATATGATGGCATAATAAATTGTCCAGCTGACTTATTTTGTATAAATTTATTATTGATTCCCGTAATCCCTGCAAAAACTTTCCTGCCAAAATCTGGATTTCCTGTTAGAATAAAACTTTCTTCTTCAATATTATTTAATTCCCAATATTTATTATGTAATAAGTCAATCATTATATCATCATCCTCTTTACTTTTAAATTTAAATAAAGGATTACAAAAATCATTACGAAATGTGTTTGCTTTAGATTTAAACTTTTCGGCAAGTGTATGAATGTTAACATATTCCAATATTATGTTATTAATATCACGTATTAATTTTTGTTTTATTTCTTTAATGACAGCATCACATAGTTCTACAAGTGTCATAATTAAATATTAAACATTAAATATTATTATTTAATGTTTAATCTATTAAAATATCAAATTTTATTTTAATATTTCTTCATTTTACTGTTGGCCATTTTGGCATATAACATCATATATGATAATCTTTTTGAATTATCTGTTGCATAATAATGGGATAATTGATATGCACCTTCTGGATTTTCCAATTCGATTGCCTTATCATAATAATTTTTCATTTTTACCTCATCAGCTTCAATATCTTTATAATGATTCCCTAATATAACCAATGCATCAGAATTTTCTATTAAATTATTCAATAGTGTTAATTTTTTATCATACATCTTCATACTATCAAAATAATCACATAAATTATACAATGCTCCAATATTGCCTTCCATCATTGCTTTTAAATAATACATTTGTGTTTTCTCTGTATCCTTAAGATATGAATAGATAGTTCCGAGATTATTATTGGCAGGGAAATGATCTTTTAATGACGCCATTTCTAAATACTTAATTGCATTTTCAACATCATTCATTTCATAATAATGTGAACCTAAATTATGCATGGACTGAGCATGATCTTTTGCAATTGCCATCATATAATACTTTTTTGTCAAATCATAATCATGTACAACATATTGGTGATAATAAGCATAATCATTCATAGCCTTCACATTTCCTTTATTTATTGCATCTTCAAAAAATATTTTCATTTCATCATATTTTTTATTTATCATGCATATCTTTCCTAAATAATATATGGCATCAATATTTCCATTTTCCATTGATTTTTGAAAATAGTAAATTGCTTTAATAAATGAGGTGTCTGGGTCCGTACTAAAAAAATATAATCCATAATACAAATTTATCAAATGATCATTTGTGTCTATAAATTCCTTTTGTTCAGATGTTAAGAATTGATAAATAAATTTTTTTTGATATAATGTTTCTAATGGTATGAATAAACCTAAAACATTCAATGATAAATTTTTTAATTCCTCTTCATTAATTTCTAATTGAGACATATAATATCATTACGTAATATCTTTTTAAATATTTTTATAAAAGGAAAAAATTGTCTCCAGAATAACAACTGCAGACCAACATAAAGTGTTTGATATTCTTTTTCAAAGATGCCAGAGGCACTACTCATACAATATCTCTTTTTTCAAAAAAAGAATATTGAATGAGGAAAAGAGACATTAACTGGAGAAAAATTGAAATATTAATATATTATCACAGTTATTATTTGTTTTCATTAAAATTGATGTGTGAAACCAAAAAACAAAAATTAGTAGTTATTGTTATATTAATTTTTATTGTTGGAGCAATAGCTTTAGTTCTATTCAAAGTAGTTACGTTTACTCAAAATCAAAATCAAACTAATAGTCCATTTCTGCCTGGACAAATAACTAAAGCTTATGGAGTTGATAAATTAAATACAACTGGAAATGGTACAATCATTGCTTTAATAGATGCATATGATTATCCTAATGCACAAATAGATTTTGATATATTTTGTAATACTTATAATTTATCGATGCAAACTCTAATTATTCATAAAATGACAAATTTAACAGGACATTATCCGAGTTTTAATGCTGATTGGTCTATTGAGCAAGCTGTCGATATTCAATGGGCTCATGCAATAGCTCCAAATGCACAAATTATGCTTGTACAATCATTCTCTGATGGAGGTAATGATTTATTTGATGGTATTGTATGGGCTATAAATAATGGCGCAAATATTATTTCCATGAGTTGGGGTTTTGGTACAATGTCTTTTGATATATTACTTGATAATATTTTTCTAGATGGGGATATTGTGTTTTTGGCTAGTAGTGGTGATAGCGGTAGTATAGAGGATTATCCAGCATGTTCACCTTATGTAATGGCTATTGGTGGTACGCGTTTAGTATTAAATAATGACGATACACGTAAAGAAGAAACAGGATGGAGCAAAAGTGGTGGTGGTATTTGTGCTATTGAAGTGGCACCCGAGTATCAAATCAACAGCACATTGGGAACTAATAGTATTTTTAGACAAAATCCTGATGTATCTGCGGTTGCTGATCCAGCTACTCCTGTATCTATATATTGTAATGGCGAATGGATTGGTACTGGTGGAACTAGTGTTGCATCCCCAATATGGGCTGGAATTATCGCGCACGCAAATGAGGCTCGAAGAAATATTAAAAAATCTTTCTTGTCAACCACAACAGTTTTAAATGCGATATATGCTATAAATATTCAAGAACTATCAAATAATAATTTTGGAACATTTTATGATGTGATTAATGGTTCAACTAATAAATATTCAGCACATGTCGGCTATGATTATTTAACAGGAATTGGAACTCCAAATGCACATAATTTAATATATAATTGTTTGCTATCAGCTTAATTTTTTTATAAACAAAAATACATTTTAGTAATATGGAATGGCCCGAATTGGTCCAATTTTTGAGAATAATACTGCAAGTTTTGGTGCATATTCAATTACATCAGCATGTATCCGATGTAAGATTTTTTGCATATTCCACAATTGCCATGGCATAAATTCTTGAATCACACTACATAAAACTGGTGGTAAACTGGTCATTTTTAATCCATCATTAAAAACAGCAATGTCATCATTAATTGCTTGCAACACCATCGCTCCAGGAATAGGTGTAGCCTTCACTTCCTCCAAAGTTTTCCATCGACGACCAGCAACGCCATAACGAGCTGTATACAACATCGTTTGCCAAACTTCATAAATGTATGTCTTTATCGCACGTGGATAATTAGTTGTATACATGAAAGACTCTTCCACTTTTCCAAAATATGGACGTTTGAGCAAATCAGCAACATGACGGGCATGTTCTAGTCCCAATACAGGGTCCAAAAGGTATAATGGGCCCATATAATCGATATCTATGGGAAGTACGGCTGCGAATGGAGGAATGTAAGCATGTGGTGGAAAAATTGTTGTCATATGACCCTTTGCCCGAAAAGGTGCTGGTATTGTGAATTCTACAGCATTCCAATGAGCACATGAGGTACATACTTGATTCTTAATGGGATAAATTCGCATTCCCTCCTTTCCATCTTTTTGCTTCCATCGTTTAATAATGTTATCATAAATTTGCTCAACTGTGAGTAATCCACGCCATTCATCATCTCCATTTTCAACAGAACCATTATGAACAATTTGGCGACATAATGGATCCCATGTGCCACCCAATAGTTGTTGGGGAACAGCTAATTGCAACGGGCGCGAAGGAACACGCGATGATGGACTATGACGGTTTTTTACGTGTTTTATAAAACATGCTGGTCCACCACAAACAATTTTGTAACAAAATGGACAACTATATGAATTAGTATAAAGGATATCATAAATCTTATGTTTACCGCAACAACACTCTGCATGACTATAAATAGGTTCTCCATAATCTAGTTGTGCAGGAACACATGGTTTTTGTGGAGAAAGTGGTTCAGCTGGAACAGGTTCGGGACAAGGACACGTAGCAGAACGATAATTACGTGATTTTGGTAATTTGGATCGGAGAAGGACCATGTCACTTTCATAAAGATTTTTTATTTCCTCTATTGATTTTTCCAAATGAAGAGCTATCAAAGAAAGTTCTTCGCATTGCAATGGCAATGGACTACGACACTTTCGGCAAGGTATGTTATATACCGGGTATTGAGACTCACTCGAAATATGAAAGCCCACTAATGTAGCCATTTTGTTGGATATGCGAAAAAGACAAATAAATGTCCAATAGTGTAATGGTTAAATTAATGGGTTATTCAGTTATTTGCCTATATCAATTTTTTTAGATAAAATAAATAAAATAGAAATCTAATATGGAATGTTTGGAATTGATCCAATTTTTGAAAGTAATACTGCAAGTTTTGGTGCATATTCAATAACATCAGCATGGATCCGGTGTAAGATTTTTTGCATATTCCACAATTGCCATGGCATATATCCTTGAATTACATTACGTAAAACTGATGGTAAACAGGTTATTTCCAATCCACTATTAAACAAAGCAATGTCATTGTTAATTGCTTTCAATAACATTGCTCCTGGAATAGGTGTAGCCTTTACTTCTTCTAAAGTTTTCCGTCGACGACCGGGTTGACGATAATCATCCGTATACAACATCTTTTGCCAAACTTGATAAATATATTTTAATATTGCTCGAGGATAATTTGTTGTGTATATGAAAGCCTCTCTTACTTCTTCAAAATATGGACGTTTAAGCAAATCAGCAACAAATCGTGCATGTTCTGCTTCCAACCATGGATCGGAATGATAAAGTGGACCCATATGATCAACACATATACGTGATACTTGTACAAATGGAGGAATGTAAATATAAGGTGGATATATTCCTGATACAAAACTTATGAACGGCTTTGGTATTTCCATTTTTATAGCATCCCAATGTGCACATGATTTACATACTTTATTTTTAATTGGATAAATGCGCATTCCCTCCTTTCCATCTTTTTGTTTCCAACGTTTAATGATGTTGTCATAAATTTCCTCAGTTGTCAATAATCCACGCCATTCATCATCCCCATTTTCAACAGATCCATTACAAACAATCTGGCGACATAATGGATCCCATGTTCCACCTAACAGCTGTTGAGGAACAGCTAATTGTAAGGGTTTTGATGCATGACGATCTTTTACATGTTGTATAAAACATGCTGATCCACAAACAATTCGACAACAGAATGGACAACTGTACGAATTAGTGTAGAGGATGGTTGAAACTATAAATTTATTACAACAACACTTATCATTGACACAGATAGAATAAGCATAAGTTTGTACACTTTGGCTAGCCAATGAAGGATCACGAGACTTTGGTGGAGAAAGTGGTTCATCCGGATTAGAAACAGGATTAGGGCATGGACACGAAGACCTACCATTACGAACTTTTGGTAATTTGGATCGTACGATGACTATGTCAGTTTTATTCATATTCTTGATTTCTTCTATTGATTTTTCTAATTGAAGATCGGGTATAGAAACTACTTGATCCGCCAATGGTCGTGGCTTATGACACCTACTACATGGTATGTTATATATTGGATGTTGTGATTCAGTCGACATATAAAAACCTGCTAACGTAGCCATTTTATTGATTATTAAATGTTTATAGTGAATGGTAAATTTTATTGATTATTTCAATTACTTGTTTATATCAATTTTTTCCGAGTGGCTATTAAAAAAATTGATATATATATTGCATACTTCCTTATATACCATATTTATTTCAAAAATAAGATGGATACCAAAAATATAAAGTTAGATGTATATCCAATTACGAATTCAAGTTATATTGGAAAAATCACGGTCCCAAAAACAATGATTATTTCGAAGGATAATAAAAAATTACAAACCATCATTATTTTAGATAAATCTGGTTCCATGGGTAATAATGTACCGAAAATAGTCAATAAAATTCTACCAAATGTGTTTTTAAATTTGGGTTATAAGAATACAGATCCAATTGCTATTTTTGCTTTTGACAATGATTGTTTTAATTATTATGAAACAATAAACGATCTACAAAAAAAGAGAATTACAGCAGGTGGACAAACTTATATGGCAAGTTCAATAACACAATTAAGAAATTATATTTTAAGAATGGATCCATCATATCATTTTCGAATATTAACAATTTCTGATGGTGAGTTGCATGACCAAGAAATAACATCAAAATTATCATCCGAATATGCACCAGAATTAAAAAATTATAAAATTAATTCACAGGCAGTCAGGTTCTTTACATCAACACAACAACCAGATACACGTGGATTAGCAAGTGTGTTACAATTCAACTCCGCATGTTATCCAAATTTAGTTGATATTAATAGTAATACTAATGAGAATATTATTATTGGAGAAATGGTTAAATTATTTAATAATGATCATCTTGATAAGAATTGTGTATTATCAACAAATGATGCAATTATTATGGGAACACCATGGGAGCATTCTAACTTGCGAAATATTAGTAACCTATTGGAAGGTGAAAATTTAATATGGTTCAATACAATTCCTAAAAAGGTAACATTGAACGCATTATCACCAATTGATGTAGTAATTCATGAGGAAATGAATACTGATACATTTTATAAAATATTTAATGATAAAATGGTGCAATATACCAATAAATTAAAAATCTTAAAAGTTGTAAATACAGATAAATCAAAAGAAGAAATTAATAATATTGTCAAATATTTTACAGAATTAGAAAGATCTTTCGAGAAATCAGACAAAGATATAATTAAATTATTGGGAGATAAAAGTTTGCGTGGGCGAATTGAATATTTCAAAAATGTAATCGCAAAAAGAAATAAATCGCTCGCAATTCAAATGGCACAAATTGCAAATGATGAAAAGGTTGCTAAATTAAATGCTGCACAACAAGCTGATTATTTAAGGACTATTGATACGTCCAAAAATGCTAAAGGACTTGCGAGACGCGCATTAAATAATAATATTGATTTTAATGATGTTATTTATAAAGAAGTAAGAGCAATGCATAATAATCTTAAAGAATTAAATGATATTGATGATTCAAAACACACAGTCTCGTTTTATAGTCAAGAAACAACTTTAGGAGGTATCAAAGCAGTATGTGCATTATATGATAATGAATTATTACAAGATATGGATGTAAATGACATTTTAAAGATGATTAATATTGTTGGGATTGCATGTGATGGAGAAATAGGGTTATTCCCAGACCCACTTACGTGGCGAGTTAACAATATGTATTGTGGAACATACGTGAGTTTATCTGATGTTTTAATGGTACATGTTATCAGTAATGGCACAATCACTTTAAAAACAATTGGCACAAATAAAGATATTACAAATGTGATTCCATTTTTTGATGATGACCGGATTCACAAATTCTTAAAAAAATATGCACCGTCAATATTAGAATATACTGCTAGTATTGGTATGCGACGAATTATAGCAGATGTTCCAATGACATATGGTTATACTGTTTGCGCAGGATTATGGAAAATGGTCGAACAAATTAATGAGAATCAATCCGACCTTAATATTAGATTATTCCATAAATTAGTTAATACTTATGATATTGCTGTCGGAGGATATTTTAATCATGTCATGCCATATTTATTAGAGAAAGATTATAAGCAAGATCCGTTATTATCATATTATATTGCAAATAATGGTGTTACAAATATGATTAGCCCAATGATTAAATTAATACAATCAGGAAATACAAAAGACATGGACAAGATATTGCGAGCATTGTACAATTATGAATTATATCAAACTGTTAAAAAATTCTTCAAGAAAATAGAAGATGGTGAAATTCAAATGGAAAAGAAGTTAAATAAATTATTAGGTGTTGATTTAGAAAAAAATAAAACAGTTTTGTCACCCCCATTCATAATTGATAAAGAACAGAAATTTTATGATAATTATCATTTGGATGAAGATATTTTTAATGAATTTATGAAATCATTTTATTACGACTATGTGACTCTATTACCGGATTTATTAACGGGTGTTTTACAATCAGACCCAATCGATAACATAAAAAAAATTCCAAAAATGGATGAGAAAACAATCTGTAAAGCATTGAATATTGAATATGATTTGAAAACATTCCAATTTTATAATATTGTTCAGTGCCTAATGTTTAACTCAAAAAGTAGCCGTGTTGATGTGGATAATAATAAGATGAAATTTATTGATTTAATTAATAAAGAAAGTGCTGAGAAAATGGTTAGGGAATATGTTAAAAAACAGTATATCGATAAATATCAAAGTGATTTGTTTGCAAAAGCGAAAATCGAAAGGGATGAATTAAGTATTATTTTAGTAAATCAAATTATAAAATCAAAGTCAATTGATCACATCAAAAAAATTTGGACAAATGGTATTTCCAAAAAATGTTATAATACTGATGGAAAATATGAAAAAGACAGTTCTTTAATAAAAATACAGAATAGTTCAAGTTTAGGATATGCATTACTGAAGGAAAAGTTATTGGATTTATCCATTGATGTTCCTAATCGTATTGAAAAAATAAAGATATTATTAATGGGTAAAGATGAGAACGGTAACATTATTTGGAACAATGGTAATTCTTTAATTTGTAACATGACAGAATTTAAAGAATTATTTGAAAAAATAAATAAAACTGATGTGTGGGATGAGATTAGGAGGGAATTAGTGAAACAAAACATTCACATATATCGTGATGCACCTAACAGGCATTCACATTCAAACAACAAGCCCTCATATTTCGCTTTTGGATATGTGTCTATTGAAGAAATGATCACCAGTATAACAGATGAAGAATGGCAAGAATACAAAAGAATCCATCATGATTGTTGTGGCATGTCTCGCTATTTATCATGGTAATTATATTTAATTACATTTATGGTCTAATAGTTTAATTGAATGGTCAGGACAAGCGTGAATTAAACATTTTGAACATTGTTCCATATGAATATCATTTCGTTTTGCCAATACAGGAAAAATTGTATTGTCATACATATAAGATTTTATAATATCTATTAATACTTTTGGAAAATCTATTCCCAAAATTATTTGTACATTAACTCCTTTCATAAATTCAACACAACGACAACATAATTTTATAGTAAAAGGTGAACAGAAATTACATTTACTTTGTATTGTAACATTTTCTAATTTATGTATTTTACAATCCATACCTAGTGCCATGTGATTGATATTATGACATTTTTCTGTGATATAGTGATCAGGACAAATATCATGACCCGCTATACACATATCATGATTTTGTGTATGATGGTTTTTGGGTATTGGTTTCTGTAAAATTTCGATTTCACAATTACAACATACTAAAAATTTTATTGGTGCACATGCGTAAGGTCTATTTATATATACTTCTTTTAAAATATGGCACATATTTTTACATTTATTACAAGATTTATATCGTGGATAATTTAATTTTTCACAGATACAAAAATGTTTTTTATAACACCCATTACACATAAATCTTTTTATTGGAATTAAATTAGTTTTATTTGCACAATACACTAGATCGTTTAAATTAGTTATTATACATTCACAACAAATAAATTCATTTTTAGTTAAACACGTATTGCAAACATATATATGTGATTTTTTTTGTGGATTTGAAAATTGTTTTCCAGGATATAAAATTTTATTCGAACATACAACACAATAATGTTCTGAACTACTATCCATATTCATGATTACTGAATTGTTAATTGTAATAATAAATAATTAACCATTTCAATTTTTTATTAGGAAATAAATCAAAATGAAATCTTTTTAATATCATCAATAAATAGTTTTCTCATTGCATCATCATGTTGTAAGGAAACAATATATTCAAGAGCAGGCTGATAATTTGCTTGCATTGACTGTAATATATATTTATAAGCAATATGTATATCTTTTACACAATATGTTCCAATTAAAAAAGAAATAATTGGGAATACATATCTATTATCAAAAAATGATCGTAGTAGGACAATTGAATTTTCACCATGTTTATCCAATATCATTTTAATTGTATTTATTAAAATGATATAATGACTGTTAAAATCTATTTTAATCTGCTTACTTTCTTTCTTCTTTTCAATAGTAGAGTATACATCAATTAATTCAGCAAGAACCTGACTACATGTTATAATATCTTTGCATTCATGATCACTAATTATTACACATGATAACGGTACACCAATTTCTAAAATTTTTCGAATAAATTGTCGGGATGCAAAGAAATTGGAAGTATTATGTTGTAAATATATTATCATTATTTTTATTGCATCAACATTATTATTATTTGCTGATTCAACAATATATTTCATATATTTTGTTAAATTTTTAATGGTTTCAGCATTTCCAGTAAAAGTTAGATCAAATATTGATTTCTCTTTTTTTGTCATTTCTAATATCAATTTGGGTTCAAGTGTTTTTGCTAATATATATGGTGCCAATGTTCTTTCTCCTAAATTGTATGCTTTAGTAGCCAAATCATTGTCATATGTTTTATGTGCTTCATGTGCAATTGCTAAAGGTATGTTTCTTTTATATAATTCATTCCAACCAATAGCAATATAATTATGCAAAACAATATTGCCAGATAATCCATCACGATCAATTCTATCTAGTGATTGTATGAGTATTAATAAATCAGTGTCGTTGATTGTTTGAATATTGTTTATGAAATTTTCGAGAGGTATGTGTGATGTGGTTGATTTTGTTAAACTAAGAAAATATTCAATTAATTCATTATATGATAAATTTTCAATTGAATGTTTATTTTCAATATCAGATGTCATAAATTGATATCACGTATGAAATATATTTTTATATATGGTAATAAACAGTGAATCATAATATCAATTTTTATTTAAATAGTCTGAAAGTAATATTAATTCGACGACCCGTATTACCGACACGTTTAGGAACACTATGCAAATAAAATTGTTGACACTGTCCTCCCATTATTATTAAACAGTTATTATGGACAGAAAATGTTTGTTTAAAATCTGTCTTTTTTGATTTGATGATAAAATCTCTTGTTTCACCAAATGAGAAACTGTAAATGTCCGAATCTTTAACCAGTTCATCTTCGTTATCAGAATGAAAATTAATGTAGTGCTGATTTCCTTCGTACCAATTAATTAGGACCTGGTTATACTCTTTACCTGAATGTTTGCAAACCCATTCTAATAGTTTTTTTACGTAACCATCTGGAATGGGCAAGAAATCGTGAATAACACCAGAAAATTTATAACTTTTACCGTAGGATTGTTGCCATCTGGGAGTTTTAATTAGCTTACCCATTATTTTAACTATTCCAAATTCTTCAGGATGAAGCTTCCATAATTTTTCAAATGTTTTTTTGTCAACAGCTATTTCTTCAGGGATATTTTCATAATATATGATCGACGAATCACCTTCCTTAAGTTTATAAACTTTTGGTTTATAATTTTTTTTTCCAGTTATGAAATTCATTATACTTGTCATTTTTAATAAATTTATATTATTATGATTTTATATGATTACATTTAAATTTCAATTTTAAGGATTTGCTTGTGTAATAAAAGACGGACAGCCGAAGAATACTGATTCACGGTGCATTTGTGTCAAAGTATAGAAGCAATAATATAAGGAAGTGGAATCTTTATTATGACAATAATACTTTTGTATCAATGCATCGCAATCCATACAATGATTCTAGATTCCATCCGGTGTCATTGTACATGTCTGAATCCGGCAATAAAAAGTATGACAGTTGACGAAATAAAAAAAATTGTCTTATTAAATGTTTAAAGAAAAGATTATTAATGTATAATAACAAATGACTGATACCAATGAAATTTTTAACCCATGGGAAGTTAAAGGTAAGGTAGATTATAAAAAATTAATTGAGAAATTTGGAACAGAAGAAATTGATACCCAGCTAATTGAAAGAATAGAAAAACTAACAAATAAACCAGTTCATCCGTGGATAAAAAGAGGGATATTCTTTTCGCACCGAGACCTGAATAAATTTTTAGATGCATATGAAAAAGGTACTCCAGTTTTTCTCTATACTGGTAGAGGACCTTCATCCGAATCAATGCATATTGGTCATATGATTCCATTTATGTTAACTAAATATTTACAAGATGTATTTAATTGTCCAGTAGTCATCCAGATAGCAGATGATGAAAAATATTATTTTAAAGGAAAACACCATACAGATTTTGATAAAATTTATAAATTAGGAATGGAAAATGCAAAGGATATAATTGCATTTGGATTTAATAAAGATAAAACATTCATATTTTCCAATAGAGATTATAAATCAGTATCACTGGAATATGAAAAATTAGCATCTGAATTTAAATTTAATACAACATTTAATGATTTAAAAAGTATTTTTGGATTAAAAGATAATTCAAATGTTGGTATGATTGAATGGCCTATATATCAATCAATTGCTGCATTCTCAAAATCATACCCACACATATTTAAAGGTAAAAATGCATTTTGTCTAACAGTATGTGCAATTGATCAGGATCCATACTTTAGATTATGTCGTGATGTAGCCCCAAAAATGAAATTAATTAAACCATGTTTGATTGAATCAACTTTTATATCACCATTAACTGGAACAAATGGAAAAATGAGTAGCAGTTCCAGTACAGAATCAACTATATTTTTAACTGATGATGACCACATCATTACTAAAAAAATCAAAAGATTTGCATTTTCAGGAGGAGGTGGAGATGGAACACTGGAAGAACACAAAAAATATGGAGGTAATATGGATACTGATATTCCATGTCAATATTTAAAATATTTTGAATTTGATGATGATAAATTAAATGATATTTATAAAAAATTTAAAGCAGGAGAAATGACATGTAATGAAATAAAAAAAATACTAATAGAAAAATTAATAGAAGTAATACAAAATCATCAGAAAAATAGATCATTGATTACAGATGATTTATTAAATGATTTTTATTCTAAAAAAGAAATAGTTTAATAACTAATTTTGTTTATTAAGTAATTGTCTGACCAAAGATTCAACAAAATTAAGTGGAACCATTTTCATTTCATCAACTGTACAGTAAGGAATAGTATCATATTTTCCGTTACGAATGTCATTAGAAACATTAATCACAAGTTCTTCTAATTTTTCATTAGCACAATTTGGACACTGGCCATCATTATTTTCAGGTTCAGTAGGAAAATCAATTAATGGCTCACGATTCATATTTTTACATAGATATGTAGCCTTTCCTGGCAATTTATGAATTTCTTCTTTGGGTTTATTTGTTGTCATTTTTAATAATTGATGTAATAAATTATTGGCAATATTGTATGTTTTTTTCAATTTTTCTGCCAACTAATTTACATCCGGATGCTAATTGCTAGCTCACGGTGATGTGTTGGTGGTTTAATTCCATCTTTATTTTCAATATTATCAAATGCCACAAATGTTCCTTTATTTTGTACAGTAACATTATTATTAACTTTAATACTTTCCTGACGAGCAAGTGTCGAAATTGCAGTTTTTTGATCACCTGATTGCATTTTTGAATCAAATGATTGTGCATTTGACGAAACGTTTACACGTGCAGGCTGTGCATATTGAATTTTCACATTTCCTTTTTTTTGTCCTTTACCTATAGCATAATATCCATAGGTAATAGGTACAAGACTCGAATGCGATGCAGCGAAACAAGCTACAATAACATCAAAATATGGAGAAATATTATTGTGAATTAGTAGGTAGATTACTGCAACAAATCCGGGTCCCCAACAAAGCATGAAAATACAAATATATATAATTACACGTTTAGCAACTTGAAATGATATGAGGCGGTTATTATTTGAAAACACAGTAACTTGTTTTGAATTATTGTTGTTAGTTAAAGATGCTACTGCCCGTTCTGATCGTCGCGCTATTAAAATTATTTTAGTATAGAAGTAAACAATAGATATAAATGTTATAGTTAAAATTGGAATAAACCATGCAATGGTAGCAAGTGATGAATAACTATAGAAACAATAAGTACCCGACGGCATCTCATAAACTGATGAAAAATGACCAATAATTGTTGTTCCCGTAAAACTTAAAAAACAAATTAACAATACTATTAAATAAGCTTTACTAATTGACATTTCAATTCGCTTAGTAATATATGAATGTGATCGCCATGCAAAAAGTCCAATATTAAGAAATTGAATTATGATTGCTGTCAAATGAAACAGTGCTTCAATTGAACAAACATCTATATTATATTCAGAATCTTCCGTTAGAGAAATCATGCATTCAATAATGCACGGTAAACTCATAACAATACATCCAAGACACAAACCAAAAATAAAAATATCACTTGCAGTCTTTGTTTTTGATTTTACAATATAAATTCCCAAAAGCAAACTTAAACATGCACCAATTGTATGAAGAGTTACATATACTGATAAAACAGCCTGTTTGTATGGAATTTCATTATCGTCATCATATGATGAATTATGTGATAAAGTACTATTCAATGAATCTACATGACTTGACATATGAAGTCTGAATGTATTTTATATATGGCAAATATAATGGATAACTCATGGTTTATATTTATCAATTTTTTTAAGAATAATACATATGCTAGAAATATTAAAAATTGATAAATACAATGAATGTTACGGTAATATATAAAATATTAAATAATATACAGATGGAGTGGTTTTATATTGGATTCAATGATATTAATGAAATTAAAATATTTTTACAAAAAAATAAATTATACAGTATAATGAATGATTATTCTATATTAAATAAGGAATATCATCTCGTGGTTGACGATTATGTAAAATTATTAAATTTTATAATAAAATATCCAATTATATATGAAGATGAAAAACAAGAGGATTGTGTTAATATAATTGGATTTCATTTTATGAAAGGAAAAATATGGACAATTGTAGAAGGTTATGATGATATTACATACTTAAAAGCAATATTATTAACATATTTTAAGAATATATGTTGTTTAAATTATAATAGTAGTAAAATCAATAGAGAGGAACAAATATATGAATTGAAAATACTTGATCCTCATGAAAGAAATGATGAAAAAAAAATTATTGAACTATTTAATAAAATGAAAGAACAATATAATGGTAAGTTAGAACAAACACATATTTGTGTAGATTATTGTGGTCCAATATAAATAGTATATGAAGTTACAATTTTACATTCATTGATTTTTTTGAAAAAATTGATAATAATTGATTATGAATATGAATATTCTGAATATTATAAATATTAAAAATGGGTATTAGAGAATATTATATTGGATTTAATGTAGCTGATGAAATTATACAATTTTTACAAATAAAAGATAAATTATGTAGTATACTGAGAGACTATTATGTTGTAAATAATGATTTGGATTATCATAATAATAAAGAAGATTATATTAAATTATTAAATTTTGTAAATAAACATCCCTTTGCATATGAAAATAAAGGAGAAAATTTAGGAGATTTTGGAGTTCAGATAATTGGATTTGAATATATTAAAAATAAAATTTGGACAATTGTACACACATATACTGCTGGTGAAGATTTTTTACAAGCAATATTATATTCACATTTTAAAAAAATATATTTTGTGAAATATGGTTATATTAGCGAAAAAATAAAAAGGTATGAACCTATATTATTTGATGATGATTGTATTGATGACGAGAAGAAAATATGTGATTTATTTAATCAAATGAAAAAAAAATATAATATAGATGACAAAATTTCTATGTTAGATCAAAATGGTAATATAATTAATGATGATGATGATGATATTTTTTACGGAGAAATTATGTTGAGATAAAAAAATTGACATTTTATTAATCAATAGAATATATATATTAAATTTGTTTATTAAAACATGGATTGTTTTAAAAATAATTACATAACGGCCATATATTTGGCCGTTATATCATCAATGACATATTTTTGTCAATATTTTATTAGTACATCAATGTTTGCAGGGGCATTCACTACTAATTCAATATTGGGAACAACCAAAAATGCATTAGTGATAAGTCAAAGTTTATCATATATTATGGGATATATAATCGGATTTTTTGTTTTGACAAAAATAGATAAGGAAAATATATTTAAATATTTTATAATAACAATCTTTGGATCATTTATACCAATGTTACTATTTTTAACGTCATCTCCTTTATTACAAATAATTGGAACATATATTAGTGGAATATTTATTACAAATATATGGGGATTTATTATTTTTTATGTTGAAGGAAGGTATGCCAGTAGTATAATTGTTATGATTATATATATGTTACTTATTATTGCCGGTGGATTTGCTAAATCTATGGGAACTCTTATGTTATCGAATGATATTAATGAAAATTTAATGACTGTCTATTGTTCTATAATTGGACTAGTAGGATGTCTCTTTTTTGCGTATTTGCTCAATGAAAGTCCTGAACGAAGTGCAGATGAAGAAAAATCCAAATCATCAAGAAAGACAGGCAATGATACAGCAACAACCCAAATGGAATTTATTGATAAATATAAAATTGGATTAATAACAAATTCTATTGCATACGGATTCATATCTTCATATAGGAAATACAGAGATTATTATCAATTAGAATTATGGACAGAATTAATGGGAAAAGATTTTGATGCGGGTATATATTCATATTCTGATGTAATTATTAGTATAGTTGTTACTTTAATATATTGTTTGATTATTTACATTAAATCGGATTTAATATCATTTTTTGTTTTGTTGGTGATAATGATGGGTGGAAGTATTATAATTATAATAAGTACAATAGTATATTCATATCAAACATATAAACCTTTCGTATGGATTGTAGTGACAGGAATAGGAGTATATATGGCATATGTTCCACCTGGTGTGCTGTTGTACGACAAATTAATTTCTGCTACTAAAACACAAATTTCTATTGTACCTATTATATTTTTATCCGAAATGATTGCCCAAGTTGTAACATTGATAACAATCTTAATTAAAAGTAATGTATATAATAACTATTCATATGTTTCTTACTTCATTAATATATCATATATATTTGGTGCAATTGTTGTTCTTGGTATGATAATTTCAATGTATAATTTTAGGAAATTACAAAATGAAACTCATAAAGAAATACAAAACAGTGTACCCGAATCAATTGTTTAAAATTATGAGCTACAACAACTATCCTTTTTTTTATGCTCCGGCTCTAGCACAACCGTATTTTCTATTGGAACTAACTTATTATGATTGTCCATCATCTGACTGACTAAAAATTGAAATATAGCTTCCAAATTTTCTTTTGTTTTTGCACTTGTTTTAAAAGATGGTATTTTCAAATCATCACAAACCTCATTTAATTCTGTTTCAGATACTTTAGTTTCTAAATCATTTTTAGTACCAACAAGGATTACCTGTGCACCCTCATGATCATTGTAAATTTTATCGTACTGATCAATTGAATTTTTTAAAGATGTATTGTCATTGAGGTCATAAACAATTATAATACCACGTGATCCACGTGCACATGCCTTTGTAATGCTATGAAATCTTTCGGAACCTGCTACATCCCATAAATCAAGACAAATTTTTTTACCAAATATTGTTCTTTCTGTTGATACATATTCTACACCAATTGTTGCAATATAATTATGAGAAAATTCTTTCCCTGCAATGACATTTGTTAATGTAGTTTTTCCTGCAGCAAGTGATCCAATTATTGTGACCTTAAATCGATAGTCATGTTTTTTTTTACTCATAGTGGTTGGCTGTACGTTGAATGTCGTATTTTTTCTAAAGACGTATTTAAATATTTGAAAATCAATTTTTTAATTAACATTAAAATTGATTTTATAATTGTCTATTTGATTTATAATGAAAAAACAACATATATATTCGATAATAGGTAAATAACCCTTAACGAAATTTGTGATATGGCGCTGATAAAAAATCAAATAAATATCACAATTAATAAGAAGACGACATCAAAAATCATTGAAACAAAACAAGCTCCTGAATCACCAGAATCGTTTAACTCAACAGAAGCACATATATCAGATGAAACATGTGATGTTCAATGGGAAGAACAGGAAGAAAGTTCTCCAATTAATTGTATGTCATCAATGGACATAATATCGTGTAAACCCAAACCACAGAAAACAAGACAGATTATAGACTATTATTTTCGAATAGTATTTATGGGTGTAGCCCATGTCGGGAAAACAAGTATTTTTGATGTTTTTAGGGGAGATGATTTTAAGTCAAATACAGTATCATCAAGTAATATTGATTTTGATACAAAAATTATAGAAATCAATAAAAAATCCGTTAAATTAGAAATATTTGATACATGTGGACAGGAAAAATATAATTCTTTAACCAAAGGTTATGCCAGAGGTGCTCATGGTATTATTTTCGTATATGATTTTAATGATTTAAATACATTGAATGACGGATTACACATGTATAAAGAACTAGCGGATCACAAAAATAATCCATGTGTGATTATGGTAGCAAATAAGCATGATTTAGCTAAACCTATTAGCACCCGTGAGGAAGTTTACAAGACAGAAGATGGTTTACTAATGCGACATATCATTAAGGAAGCATCGAGAGAATATATAGTACATGAAGAAAGCTTAATTAAAAATGCAAATAAAATAGGTGCAATACCAACGATGGTGAGTGCTAAAACCGGATTAAATATTAAAACAATTTTTAAAAGGTTAGCAGAATTGATGATTGATAAACAACACCAAATGATGAATGAAGAAGAAGAACGTATTAATGATAAATCAGTAAAATTAGAAGTTGAAATTAAAGAAAAAAAAAGTAGTGGTTGCTGTAGTTAAAAAGTTGAAAATACAACTAAAAGATTATGTTAATAGACAAGAGAAATGATATAAAACAATACAATGAGTAACAAAAACGCAGATTATTTATTTCGATTTATAGTAATTGGTCAATCAATGGTTGGTAAAACATGTTTGGTTGATGCATATTGTGGAAATGGTTTTCATACTAGCCACATTACAACAATTGGTATTGATTTTAAAATTACTAAAGTAACACGAAATAAAAAAACTGTGAAATTACACATATGGGATACTGCTGGTCAAGAAAGATTCCGATCATTAACATCTGAATATATGAGAGGGTCAAACGGCATAATAATTGTATATGATGTAGCCAATTTAAAAACGTTAGATGAATCAATAGAAATATACAATGAACTTGCAGAAAAACACGAAAATTTGCGACCAGTTGTTGTATTAGTTGGGTCAAAATATGATTTAGTAGAGGATGAATTTAAGGAAAACCCTGAATTAAAACAAGATTTGATCAAAGAAATTAATATTGCAACAAGTAAAATTAAAATTGATCATTTTGATTGGTCAGAAAAAGAACGAAAGACAAGCACAACCATTAAATATTTTTTTACTAGTGCAGTAACAGAATTTGGATTAAAGGATGTTTTTAATTACATGGTAGACCGTGCAATTGAAAATCATAAATCATTAATGCCACCACCTTTAAAATCACTTGATAAAACAACTGAATCAAAAACAAATCCAACTGGTAAATCATTGAAAACACAAATTGAAGAAAGGAAGAAAAGCAAATCAGGTGAAAATATTACATTTAAAATTACAAATGATCATTATGATGATGATAAAAATTTTATCAGATGGTGTTGTACTATTTTATAAAAAATATATTAGATGAGAAAAATTGACTTTATTTATTAATAATTATTCTTATATGATCAAAACAAAGGTTAATATAATGTCTAAAGCAAATAAAAGATATTTACAACCTGATAAAATAGATTCAAAAAAAGTTTGTAAATATCATAATTTTTCATTTAAGGTTGTTGTTATTGGTGAAGCTAATGTAGGAAAAACATCATTGACACGAGTTTTTTGTGGTGAGGATTTCCAGTCAGTTGAAGTACCAACAATTGGTATTGGAATTTATACAACATTTGTAAAAAGAGGCAAGAACAGTGTCATGATTGATATTTATGATACTGCTGGTGCAGAAAGATATGCATCTTTGACTCGATCATTTTTACGAGCAACAAGTGGTATTATATTAATGTATGACATTAATGATCCAAGAACATTAGAAAAATCATTAAAGAAATACAATGAAATTAAAGATTATGATGATGATTATAAACCTGTGGTTATTTTGGTTGGATCCAAAAGCGATTTAGGTAATAGAACAAGTATAAATGATGTTAATAATGTAGTTGATGATATAAAATGTGTTGATCATGTTGTAACAAGTGCGAAAACTGGATATAATTTAGATTTAATTTTTGATACATTAGTTGACAATATGATTATAAATTATAATAAATATAAAAATCATCATAAAAGTAAATCGATCAAGTTATCACTTTCAGATAAAAAACCATGTTGTGTTATTTTATAATGATAACAATAAATCAATTGGAGAAAAATTTGAATAATTCATGTACTGATATGTATATAATAAATTTATCATATGTTAAAAAATGAGCACTATACAATATGTTGACTGTTATAATTGTAACGGTGCAAATACAAAATATAATTGTGGTGTAGCATCATTTGGATGCACCTTATGTAAATATTATGGAGACAACAATGGTAAATTATTGAAAATATACAATAATTTGACATTAATAATTCCTGAAGACGGAAACAATTATAAATTCCAACCGCCAGATTATAAATGTATATATTGTAAAGATTCCCTAAAAGCAAAATATCCATTGTTTGATGAAAATATAAATAAAACTTCATTAGCACATATTTCTCCAGATGAAAATAATCCATTTAATTTTTGGCCATATGTTGAAATTTCATGTCATATTTGTTTGAAAGATGATCATAAAAATGAAAAAATGTACGAAACAATTAAGTATAATAATATAAATAAAAATATAGAACCAGAACCATTAATTGAATATGTTGATTGTTACAACTGTACTAAATTAAATAAAAAATTTATAAATGATAAATTGCATTTAGGATGTGTATTATGTACAAAATATGGAAATGGATTAGGTAAATTACAAAAGAAATATGGTAGAGAAACTGTTACAATTACATATTATGATAAGAATATTACTTTTTCTCCACCTTTCAATTGTGAGTATTGTGGGGATACTATGAAATCAAAATATCAATGGAACAATAAAATTATTGAAATTGCATGTCATTTATGTTCAACAAAAAGACATAAAAAAGAATATCAGGAAATTAGAAATTATTCAAGATTTCCAAAATTTCCGTATTAAGAAATAATTTAGTGGAACAATAAGATCTTTCATTTTTTTATGCGCAATAAATAAAATTGAATTATGAACAAATAAATAAATTTATAATATTGTTACATTCAGTAAAATGCTAAAGCAGGCACCTGATACATTTAAACTTATATTGGGATTTTTAAAATTAAATGATTTAGAGAATTTTGCAGAAGTCAATAGTGGCATATGCAAGAATTCTAGGTTAGAAATAAATAAACATTGGGCAAAAATTAATCCTAATATTTTTGGTATAAGTAAGGAATCCAAGGAAATTCGAAAGCAATGTGTATCAGTCTTTAATAGTATTATACCAAAAGTAATTGAGCAAGAAAAAAACAAAATAGTATTCGAATTGGATATATCTGATAAAATAAAATCATTATTATTTTCAGATGATTCAGTAACAATTACTCCGTTAATGGACAGGTTTATTGATATGATCGTGATATATACATATGTATTGGGAACATCGATAGCAAATCAAAAATATTATATTTTTAATTGTGATTATAGTAATAAAGAAGTTGAATTTATTAATATTAAAAAATTATTAGCATGCTCATTTTTTCATTTTCAATGCTATGGTGAATTTGTTAAAATACTAAATGATGATATTCTTCTTGATACATACATTAATGCCCGATTTAAAGGGAAATTTAAAAATGATGGAAAATTAACAACATATTCATTGCCAACTAATTTAAAAAAATCTATATCATCACCAATTCATGCCAAATTTGATAGTGATAAATACATAAGAGAAAAATATCATCGCGAAAAAAGTAAAAAATTAGAAGTTAAAAATATAAAATGTGATTATAGCAATGTCGATAAAGAAATTTCATTAATGAATGATAAAGGTACATTCGGGTTAATGACAAATATAGAAAAAATAATTGTGGAAGAATTAGAAAGTTGTAATCAAGATTGTCGTGGTGGATTATCAGATGGATACAGAGTATGTAATATTGAAAATTGTAAATGTGAGGGATGTAAAATTACTAATGGTAAATATTTTATAGGTGATGATGATGGATTCCAATGTGATCTTATAAATTTTTTACAATGTATTTTTGATTTCAATAAATATATAGTTATTAAAGATGCAGATACAGAAATGTATACTGATCATGATTTTGTTATGACATTTGCATGCAAAAATTCTAAAATTACTTCTACTTCAAATCATGCAGGTGATGTTTATGATTACCTACATTTTAACACACGTGAGTATGAAGCTGGTTCATTTATATCTCAAGATACAATTGGAAATAATGATATGGACATTAAATTATTAGTTATGGATAATAAATTAACAATTATTAGTACTTATGATAATATTGTGATACTGTAACAGAAAATTGATAAATGAACTACTGAATAAATTAAATATTAAATATTAAACAATAAATCATCAAATGATTAAACAGGCACCTGATACATTTAAACAAACAATGAAGTTTTTAAATTTGCAAGAAATAGAAAATTTTTCTGAAGTTTGTAAATTTACATATGCAAATACAAATGCAATTATTAATAAATATTGGAATAATATTTCTAAAGATATATTCAATGTTCCACAAGATAGAAAATATTGTATTTCTTATTTCAATAAATTATTACCAACATCTACTATGACATATGCAGATCAATGTATGTTTCAAGTTAATATGACGGACAAAATCAAATCTATGTTATTTATTGATGCTGAGAATAATAAAATGTCGCGATTATTAGGTAGATTTATCGATATGGTTGTAATATATACACACATGATAAGCACATCACTGCCTGACCAAAAATATTATATAGTAAATTGCGATTATATCAACAAAGAAATAAAATTTGTTAATATAAAAAGATTGTTAGCATCAGTTTTTTTTCAGCTGGAATGCTGTGGTGAATTTATTAAAATTACTGATAAAAATCTTTTACTTGACGATTATATAAAAATAAAATTTGGAGAAGAATTTAAGAAATCAAAAAAAAGAAGTTCAATATATAAAATACCAAGTGATATCAAATCATTCGAAACACAATCAATAAAATTAAATTCTGATACAACTTATTCTCTTTTTCAAAATTCATTTGTTGATGTAAAAAATAAATTGCCAATTAAAAAAGTTAAACTCAATCCTATTAATTTTGAAAAAATGATTAGAGAACATAAAAAATCAACATATAGTATTTTAACTAATATCAAAGATATGGATATACATACATTTTATTCATGTAACCAACTTTGTAATAGTGATAAAGACACAGACTTATGCACAACAGTCAAATGTAAATGTGAAGGTTGTTTGAGTACAAATGGACAAATTTATGATTATGCTAATGAATTAACTCGTAATGTAGGACAATTTGTTAACTGTCTAACATCTTTATTTGATTTTAATAAATTTCAAATAAATAAGAAAATAGATGATTATGAAATTCATTCAAATAAAAAAATGATAATAAATATATCATGTAAATATGGTAAAAAATTCACAACATTAAATCATGCCGGATATCGCCAAAACCATTTTTTATTAGAAATTCATGAAAAATTTACAATTCCTATTGAAGATTCGAAGGCAATTGATGAAATTAATGTAAGGTTAATATTAAAAGAAAATACATTAGAAATACGAACATCATATGGTGCAATTGATGTGCTATAGAAAAATTAACCGAAAAAAAATTGATTGTTGGACTATTTAATGTACAAATTAAATAATCCAATAATAACTTCTCACCATGAACCCAGATGTGACAAAAAGAAATTTGGTAACATTTGATGTTAAATATAAATTGGATGTTTCAGATATGATATTCAATAATGAAATTAAATTGGAAATTGTAAATATAGATCCATTAATTATTGTTGTACACAATTTATTAACAAAGTCGCAATGCGACCAACTGATTGCAAAAACATGTAAAATTAAATACGGTTCAATGCAAAATGAATATCCGAAGACCATTCGTGATAATAAAAGGATATTGTGTATGTCGGATGAACTTGCGGATGGCTTATGGAAACAAATTAAAGATAAATTAAGTGATCTTAAAGAATTAAAAAATATAAAGCCAGATGGATTTGGGACAGATGGTGAGTGGGCACCCAAAACCATTAATTCGTGTTTCCGTTTCAGCGAATATAATGGTCCATCTGTCGGATTTAAACCTCATCGTGATACTACTTATATAAAAGATTTCAACAATAGATCAGTTTTTACAATGATTGGTTATTTGAATGATACTGATAACGATTTTACTGGTGGTTCAACAACATTTTATAAAATAATAGGAAATAGAAAAAAAGGACAGACTGTTGAGGAAGAGATGAAAGATAAACATAGAATATTTTATGAATATAAGCCTGTAGCCGGAACTGCTATTCTTTTTAATCATAATACAATTCATTGTGGTGAACCAATAAATAAAGGAACAAAATATATATTTAGAACAGATATAGTTTTTAGTGGAGGGATTAAGCAATATAAAATAACTGGTATAGATTTCCAAACAGCAATAGAATTAACAAGACAAGCACAAATATATGAAATGAGAGGAGAGATAAAAAAAGCAGGTGAATGTTTTGAGAGAGCAGTATCAATCAGACAATGTCAAAATGATCTGTGGTGTGCTGATAATAAAATATATATACCAAAATCAAATATTGGAGTTAATTATGAAAAATTATTATCATGTTTTCCATTATTCATCTAATCCATTTGGAATATGGTGTGGTGGCGCACTTAAATAGTAAAATGGAGGTCGATGACGATTATGGTGAACATACAAAACGCTTCCGGCAGTAGTTGATGCTAGAAAAAAAACATAGGCTAAATGTGGTTTTTTCGAAATAGGACGTACAATCGTCTTTAAATTGGTAATAAATCGCGACATTATAAATGTGAGCGGGGTAACTAACGATAAAACTACAGTGGTCTTCAAATAATAATATTTTCATTTTTTTTATATTTAATGTTCAAGTTTAAAGTCCAATTTTTGTCTACCTAATAAAATAATTTTATCAGTTTTAAACTTATAACCAAATTTCTTACAATACTCAATGAATACAATTGCATCATCTGGTATTTTCACATTTCTTCTCCAATACATTTTTTTATTACCATATCTAATCCATTTATTCATATCAATCTTGTCAATGAAATAAATACCTCCTGGGCAACATGGTTGTACAGTATTAAACTCTAATACATCAACATTTAAACCATCGCCGTAAGGCAAATTATTATGTATTTCATTTTTATTTGTTAATTTTATAAATTTTAAATTTTTTGTTAAAATATTAAATTGGTAGCCAGTAAATCGCAAATTGACACAATATGATAGATCATGTTTATTGATTAATGATTTGATAGTTAGCACCTTTTCTCTTTCTTGTAAATAAAATTTATTTGTATTAAATTGTAGTCCATATATGGAACATTGTTTAATATCCACAAAAACATCCTCCGGAATTATAACTTTTCTTTTCCAATAAAATGATTTTTTATCATCATATATGTGTGTATGCGTACAATCATCATTAATAAAATATATTTTACAATTATTAATAACATTCAAACCATCTTTGAATTTAATATCTTTACATGTTTCCTTTTCATTTGTGAATAACGCAATATTCATTGATTTTGTTAATAGATTAAACATTTTTCCATAAATTTGCATTGGTGCAATTTTCTTTAAAGAAGAATACTCTAATCCATTTTTTAATATTGATTTCCATTGAGTATCCATTATTTTTTCCGATGGGATTGATATGAATTTCATGCCAATTAAATGATTCATCAAATAAAATTTATCTGTTTCAAAAAGTAATAGTTCTGCATTTATAATTCCAATTTTATATATTTTATTGAATAATTGATCTAATTCAGTGATATTGGACACTTTTTCATAAAAAGAACGCGAACCAGTAATATATGTCATGGCTACTGGTTTATTGACACATAAACCATCATATTGTTGCAAAAATGCATTGACAATAAAATGGCTTGATGACGTAATAATTTTATCAAATGCACAAATCGAATAAATAATATTATTGATTTCCAATAATGTAAAAGTTTTTGGTATTTGTGAGGAAGGATATTGATAAATTTGGTCAACTAACTTCTTTTTTGGATCATAAATAATAATTTGTTGGGTTTTTTTATAAACAGATTGAAAAATATTTTGTGAGGTACTGATGTTACCCATTTATTTATTATAATAGAAATATATTGATATTACATTTATTAAATAAATCTAATTTCAATTTTAAAAATTGAAATTAATATTTATAACAAAATCATTCATAAGTATTACTTTTTAATAATAAATGGATGATATTAAGGATGATGATGTTATCTATAAAGTATTGAAGGCATACCATAAAAAAAATTATGAACGAGTATATAATTTGATTATACCAAAAAATAAATGTATATTAAATATCCAATCAGAATTTGACAAAAGTAAAACATTATTAATGAAATCTATTGAAGATGCACAAACCAGAATAGCAATTAAATTAATAGACATTGGATGCAATTTAAATTGTCGTGATGATTCAAACCAAACAGCTTTATCATATACAATCCAAAAATTAATATTTTATAAGAATCATTTTAAAAAACAACGTGAAAATCGCCGTGTAAATTATAAAAATTATTATGATCACAATCATGACATGATGATAATATTTGATAAACTTTTAAAAAACAAATGTGAACTTAATTATGTTTATGAAAATGGACAAACTTGTTTGATGAATTTAATTGAATCGAACTTTTGTACTTCAGTATTTAAAATGATGGATATTAAAAAATGTGATTTATATA
>Ga0206911_1003_pt1 | contig 86759 bp, 92 predicted proteins | sample Alteio_BWOrgHeat_74_FD_152956 | JGI IMG/M metagenome (GOLD analysis project Ga0206911, IMG submission 152956) | Enriched cells from forest soil in Barre Woods Harvard Forest LTER site, Petersham, Massachusetts, United States -... | ecosystem: Environmental > Terrestrial > Soil > Temperate forest >...
ATACGAGCATGTACGAATGAAAAATATGATGAATTTTACAAGTTATTGGGCGAATTTGGTAATATATCAGATTCGACTGGATTGACTCCTTTAAAAATTGCAATTACAAATAATAATAAAGCAATTGTCCAAAAAGTTTTAACAAATTATAAATTCAATAAAAAGAACATTGTATAATATAATTTTATAATTACATTAAATAATATTTTTAAATTTTGACAATTATTCCGAGAATATAGCCATGACATCATTAATTTCGTCCATAATATCATCAGAAATATTAGTTAGTTCACTACAACAAGTATTTCTATTTTTATGATTGTTACAAATGTTTTTATTGCATGTATTACATTTATTATTGAATTTTTTGTGAATTGGATTTTCATGAATTGGCAAACATAATTTAAAATATGATGCAATAATTTTAATAACATTAATATCACAATTTTTAAAATGATCACAAATACAATTGATTAGAATTTGATTATTTATTTTACAATCACAGCATAAAGTTGCTTTAATTTTTAAATCTTTTTTTTCCTCAATACACATGTGACATTTGTTATCAAATTCAACAATATGGTCTATATGCACCTGTGCATTGCAATTCATACATAAGCCAAAACTATCATCATCACAAAATTCTTTGCTACATGGATAACAAAAATTATGTTCTTTTTTATGTTCTCCATGTTTAAGATAATCGCGATAACGCAAGCAATAACAGCAAATAAATATTTGTTTTCCTCTACATTTATATTTGTCGGGAATAAATGTAATTTTTGGGTGGTTGGTAAATGAATTGCACATATCACATTTTGTTGGTTTAGTTTCAGTGGGACTACAATTATAAATTTCGCAATGTAAACATTTATGTTTCGATTTACAATCATTACAATGATCTTGATTGCAAGCTACGCAAATTGTAAATTTATTCAAAAAAATAAAATGATTACAACCATTGCATAATTTTGAATTCCCTGCACACATATGTGTTTCGCTACATGACATACAATATTCGACGAAACAAAATTTACATTTTTTTACATGTGGTTGGCAAAATTTCTTCCAACAAATATCACACCTTACAGTATCCCATCCATTTAATATAGTATCACATTCGTCATTTTTACATTTGATAGTTTTGATTGAATTAACATATGAACATTTTCGACACATTGGTTTTTCTGGATGATTTGCATAATTACATTTTTCATGAATTATTAATTTGCAATATTGACAACGAGTTCGTATATCTAATATTAAATCACAACATGTCAACAATTTTGTATGTGATTCTTTATGCATATCATAACAGTCATTACAATAAGTCAGACCACAACAATAGTTATAGCCTACTGAATCAGAACTAATTATCAATTTACAACATGTAACACAAATAGTTGAGTCAAACAAATGAGATTGTCCATAATGATCACCTATACAATAATCACAAAAATTAACACTACAACACATTACAAAATTATCATTATAGGGAATGGAACAGTCATAACAAGTTTTTTTTAATTCATACGTCATAATGAAATATAATTAATTAAATTTCAATATGAATTGTAAAATCTTTATTGTTCAATTTTTCTCAATATATTAACTGGAGAAAAATTGAATTATAATTTTATTATATAATCCTTAAATATTTGATATATTATCAAATATGGCGTTTGCTAATTATAACAAACTTGGTATTGCTACGAATGAATCAAAAGGGCCAGATAGTCCATCCGTACCACTTGGTGATGATGACAAGATATATATTGTAACATGCGAAGATTTATGTCGCGGATTTTTTACAACAATTGAACAAGCTAAATCATTTATTGCATGTAAGACAGCATCAAAGATAAAAGGTACCTACAAAATAGTGGAACAGGAATTGAATACAGAATGCAAAGGAAGTATAAGTTTATTTATTGCAAAATAATGATTGTAATGGTTCCAATGGAAAATTAAATTGGCCAGCTTTCATTCATTTAGTGGCTCCAGCCCGAATTTCAACATATGGATTTAATAGATTGTTATCGAGAAAATCCAATAAATCTATAGAATCCATATGTTAGTTTCTGGGCGAATATCAATCAAAATTAATCATCCATTTGTCCAACATATTGTAAATAGATTGATCACAAATGAAATTTGGTAACAATCTATAGTATCATATGTTTATGTGACGGACTGACATTATTAATGATTATGTATCCAGTGGCCCAACATATCGTAAATAGATTGATCACAAATGGAATTTGGTAACAATCTATAGTATCATATGTTTATGTGACGGACTGACATTATTAATGATTATACATCCAGTGGCCCAACATATTGTAAATAGATTGATCACAAATGAAATTTGGTAACAATCTATAGTATTATATGTTTACGTGACGGACTGACATTATTAATGATTATGCACCCAGTGGCCCAATAGTTGCAAAAATAAAATAATCAAAAAGTTGAATTTTTAAATATCAATTTACTTAAACAAATCAATGTAATAAATAAAAATGGAAAACAAAAGATTATTCAAACGATCACATACACTTATAAAACATTTATATAAGGAAGCAAAAGAAGATTTAGAAAAATTAGACGGATCAGTACACACAATAAAAGGATGGATAACATCAGTAAGGACACAAACTAAATTATATTTTATTGGAATTTCAGACGGTAGTCATGCAAAACCATTTCAATTGGTTTTAGATGAAACAATGGAGGATCTCAAAAACAAGATTGAACCAATGGCATATGTAGGAGCAACAATTTGTGCAACTGGTAAAATAATAAAATCTCCTGCCAAAGGTCAATTAATTGAAATGAAGGCGTCAACATGTGACATAATAGGTCCAATTTCAGAACCACAAACTTTTAAACCTGCTTTTAAGGGTATAACGATGGACACAGTTCGCAACTTACATTATATGAGAAGCAAATTTAAATTTTATCGATCAGCCATGCGAATTAGATCAAAATTAAGTCAGGTAATTCACGAATATTTTCATGCAATGGATATTCACCATATTGATCCAAGTGTTATAACTACTTCAGATTGTGAGGGTGCCGGCGAAACTTTTCAAATTACTAACTTGTTAAAAGATGGTGATGTATCTAAAATACCCCTACACGATAAATCCAAGCAAATTGATTTTAGTCAAGATTTTTTTGGAAAAAGAGCATTTTTAACTGTATCATCACAACTTTTATTAGAAGGATCATGTTGCGGAATGTCCGGAGTTTATACAACTAACCCGTCCTTTAGGGCAGAACCTAGCAAGACAACACGTCATCTTGCTAGTTTTACACATGTAGAATGGGAATTGGCATTTATCAATTTAAAGGACCTAATGGATTTTTCAGAAGATTTAGTAACCCATTGTATTCAAAAAGTAAGGACAGAATGTGTGGAAGATTTAGAAGAATTAAACGCTACTATATCAAAAGGAATTATTGCTCGCCTATCAGCATTAGTAGCAGAAAGATTTGCCAGGATAACTTATGATGAAGCAATTGATTTAATTCATAAACACAAGGATGCGATTATGAAAAAATTTAAGGGTGAAATTAAAGAATTACCGAAATGGGGAGATGATTTGGGATCACATTGCGAAGGTTATATTGCGGAAGTTATTTTTAACAAACCAACATTTGTATACAACTATCCAAGAGATTTAAAAAGTTTCTATATGAAACAAAACCCTCCACACGATGTAATATTAGCTGATGGATCAAAAGTAACTCGCTATACAGTTTCATCATGTGATCTGCTAATGCCTAACCTTGGAGAGTTGATTGGCAGTTCACTGCGTGAGGATAGTTATGATAAATTAACAGCCGAGATGACTAAAAGGAAAATGGATATGGAACCATTAAAGGATTATGTTGAATTAAGGAAAGATGCTTCAACTCCAACTGGTGGTGCCGGTATGGGTTTTGAGCGTTTGGTCGGCTTATGTACTTTTATGAAACCAAACATTCGTGATACATTACAGTGTCCTGTAGCTTATGGCGAATTATATAGTTAAATAAAAAAATCTCCATATCGTGGTAATGTAATAGTAATTGTTTTACCAAAATCCACACCATGAGAACTTACCAAACTAACTTTTTAAGTGATTATTTTGTGATTTTCATACGACATAGGGGACATGTATCATTTTCTAAAAGCCAAACATCAATACATTTATTATGAAAAGCGTGACCGTTGTTACATATGGTTCTGTATGGTAAATTATCTAATTCAACTAAACAAATAGGACAATATTTTTTTGGAATAGTTAGAAGATCATTATCTAAATTACATTGGCAAATAATTAATGAATCATGATAAAATATGGTAAAACAAGTTATATCAATTATTATTAATAATATACCGCAAATAATCATTAAATAATTTTTTGGTAAACCATAATATATTAACAATAATGCATACAATATTAAATAGATATATAATGGTATCCGGGAACGAACAATTTTATTTTGTTTAATCAATTTCCTTTTACATATAACACAATGATTTACCATATTAGTAATATTATGTAATTATCAATTAATTTAATAAACATATAAAAGTGAAAATATATCAATTTTTCTACGGACAAAAACTGAAATATATTTGTATTGATATATCCATATTGATTAATATTATATTAAAATTCACTAATGGCTCTAATAGAAGAATTGCAGAAAAAAATTGGTGAAGATAAACAAATTTTAAATATTTATGGTTATGGATCAATAAATTATGGAACATTTCATGAAAAATCTGACAGGGATTATGTTATAATTGTCGATATGAAGGAATCATATATGGAAATAAATGATGAAAAGATCAGTATGCAAATATATAATCAAGAAGAATTTATGAAACGTTTAAATGATCAAGAAATTCAAATAATTGAAGCATTACACAAACCGATCCATGAAAAGCTAGAAATTAAATTAACTGTGGACAAAATTAAATTAAGAAATAGTATTTCAAAAAGAGTTGATCATAGTTATGTAAAAGCAAAACAGAAACTTACAAAAGAAAAAGATTTTTATAGGGCGAAAAAATCATTGTTTCATGCATTTCGTATATTAGATTTTGCCATTCAACTTTGTAAATATGATGAAATTAAGGAATGGGTACATTTGAAACCTCTTTATGATAAAATTATGACGGAATTACCTGAAAAGAAAGATTCATGGTCTGTATGGGAAGAAACATTCAAAAAACAATTTAATGCATTAAAATCTGAATTCAGAAAGGTAGCTCCAAAAAATTAATTTATACACGTTAACCAATATTTATATATATTATATATGTATATAATGTCATTAAATTTATTTACAGATTTTTTAGTAGTATTTACTGAAAAATATAATCAAATTAAAACTAAATTAAAACAAGAGAAAAAATCATATGACAAAGATTGGCAACAATATGTACCTATAAATGAAATTTATCATATTTTGGCGAATATTAGTGGCGATAATAGAATTATTTATGATTTAAAATATTATAAAAAACCCAAAGAAGATGATTATGAATACATTGAAACAAATTCTGTAGAAGAAAATATAGCAATGTTAATGAATAAATTTAATAATTTGAAAAATCAATACAAATCATTAAAAAAAGATCATATTTATTTAATAAAAGAAAAGGAAACAATACTAGCAGAGATTAGTGATTTAGAAAAAAAATTAGAAAATCATCCAACAAAAATGAAAGAATATATTAAAAAGAAAAATAAAATAATTAAAGATAATAATTTATCTTCAATATTTAAAGAAAGTATATCGGATGATTTAATAGTTACAAGTGAACCAATTGAACTAAGTGAACCAATTAAACCAAATGCACCAAAAACTAATGAAAATATTGAGGAAATTCTTGAAGCGGTTATAAATCAGGCAAGTGAAGAAAAGGAGCAAGATGTGGAAAGTGAAACTAATAAAACAAATATTAAAAAGAAATTAAGTGATGCACTTTTAATATTAAATAAAATGAATGATAAAAAGAAACAGCGTGTTGAATCTCGTGGGGAAGAAATAAAAAGAAAAGCTGATGAAGATGCCCAAAGAGAAGCGAATGAGGATGTCCAAAGAGAAGCGCAAAGGAAAGCGAATGAGGATGCTCAAAGGGAAGCGCAAAGAAAAGCGAATGAGGATGTCCAAAGGGAAGCGCAAAGAAAAGCGAATGAGGATGCCCAAAGAGAAGCGCAAAGAAAAGCGAATGAGGATGCTCAAAGGGAAGCGCAAAGAAAAGCGAATGAGGATGTCCAAAGGGAAGCGCAAAGAAAAGCGAATGAGGATGCCCAAAGAGAAGCGCAAAGAAAAGCGAATGAGGATGCCCAAAGAGAAGCGCAAAGAAAAGCGAATGAGGATGCCCAAAGAGAAGCGCAAAGAAAAGCGAATGAGGATGCCCAAAGAGAAGCGCAAAGAAAAGCGAATGAGGATGCCCAAAGAGAAGCGCAAAGAAAAGCGAATGAGGATGCCCAAAGAGAAGCGCAAAGAAAAGCGAATGAGGATGCCCAAAGAGAAGCGCAAAGAAAAGCGAATGAGGATGCTCAAAGGGAAGCGCAGAGAATAGAAGCAATAAGAATAGCAAATATTATGGCCCAAAGAGCAGAAGCAAAAAGAGTGGCTGATGCAATAGAAGCAAGAAGAATGGCCGATATAGTAGAAGCAAAAAGAGTTGCTGATGCAATAGAAGCAAGAAGAGTGGCCGATGCAGAAGAAACAAGAAGAGTGGTCGATGCAGAAGCAAAAAGAAAGGCAGGTGAGGAAGATAAAATAAGGGCGAATGAATTAATCAATAAAAGTCCAGTTATACTATTTACGGATAGAACAATGACAGTAGAAACGAAACAATTTGATGAATTAGATAAAAGTGAATTAGACCAATTGAATGAGATGTATGCAAACAAATCCGTAATAACACGAATATCAACAAAAGAAGATTTATTATGTCAAGATAATCCCGACGTGTACACAACGGTAACATTAATTAAAGTAAATGGAATTATAGTAGGAGCCATTAAATATAATAATGGTATTAGGCCGGCCAAAACAATATTTAATAGTATTTGTTTATCGAAAGATTTAAGGATGAAAAAGAATTGGTTATATACAACAGGATATATTTATTATTTATTACAGGAATATAATAATCAATGTGCATTTGGTAATAGGAACATAGGCAAACTTTCAACACAATATATAGATTTATATAAAATATATGTTCAATATGGTTGGGAATGTATAAATCGAATTAAGGGAGCTAATCCAAATCAATACACATATGAATTACAAAATAGATGTAACAATAATATATTACCAAATAGGAATATTATAATAGATGCAAGTATACCACAAAGAATAAATAAAATAGTAACTGTTGATCAAGATGATAATCATCATTATGATGCATGCGGATTTTATGTACAATTAAACAGCATGTTATTTATTGAATTATGTAAAAATCCTAATAAACCGATACAAGATATTATAATTACTTTAATGAACAGACGTGAATATTATGCGAGTACGATAATTAATAAATTAGAACCAGTTGAAATATTTGATAAAGCAACGAGAGGAGCTGAATTAAGTCTATATGTGTTTCCAAATTATATTGAACAAGGATATTTCCATAAAAATAAACAAGAATTTTACACAAATTATTGGAAGGATAGATATTATAATTTAGATGCATTAATAGGTAATGTTATTCCATTATACATGTTTCATAGTACTAATTATTATGATATACTACAACAATACATGTTTAATAGTTATGAATCAATGGAAACTAGTTACTATATATTAAAATCATATTTTGAAAAAGAAAATAGTGTGATTGCATTTGCATTAGGTGTCAATCGTCCAAATAAAACAGGACATTGGATTTCAATTGGAATTAATAAGATTGGTAATGTACCTGAATATTATTATTTAAATTCATTGTCACGACAACAGGCAATTCAATATAAAAGAGAAATTGATATTATAATGAAAATGGGTCAATATAGATCAATAACATCATTTTTTGAAGATGTAATGACAGATATTATTGTAAAAAAGAGAGATATACTGATTGATTTTTTTAGGAGTATATCAAAAAAAGCAGATGTTAAGTTTAGAGAGTTATCAGATATTATTGATAATCAATTAATACAATCGATTAAAGAGGAAAATTATGATAGAATATTAAATAATTTAATTGATCAAGATTTTATAAAAAATTCCATTAATAATATAATAAATTTAGAAAGATCAATATGTAATTTAAATAAATTTTTGTCATTATATAGCTTCGGTGACTTCAATACTAAATATATAAAATTTTTATCGGATTTAAAAATTAATCCGGATGATGATTTTAGAGATTATTATACACAGGCAGAAATGAAATTTCAAGAAGCAAAAAATCAAATAATTTTAGCACAGGTAAAAGAAAGAGCTGATGTAGATAGAATTAGAAAAGCTGGTGGTGCCGAACAAACATATAGAAATGCAATAAAAAGAATTAATGAACGATCAATTTATGATTTAATTAAAGATAGGAAAGAAGAGAGAAATATTCGTATCAATGGTAGGCCTGTCGATGAACAAAGAAAAATTAAAATATTATTTAATGAAGTTTTAGATTATATCATTAAAAATTATACAATATTTATGAATCCATTTATAAATACAAATGACGGAAAAATAACTAAACTAAAATGTGATGATATTTACAGTGTTGCTAAAATAAGAATAGAAGGAGATACAAATTGGACTAATGAAATGCCAAAAATAATACCACCTTTAATAGAAAATATAAATGGTAGCGAAGCAAAGGAAAAAGCCAGAAAGGCTATATTGTTCAAAGTATTTGTATAAAAAAACATATTAATTGAAAAAAATTGTCTCCAGATAATATTCTTTTTCTTTGGAAAAGAGATATTACTTTCTGGAAACTGAATTTTTTTAACTAAATATATTAGTTGAAAAAAATTGTCTGCAGATAATATTCTTTTTCTTTGGAAAAGAGATATTACTTTCTGGAAATTGTCTGCAGATAATATTCTTTTTCTTTGGAAAAGAGATATTACTTTCTGGAAACTGAATTTTTTTTAACTAAATATATTAGTTGAAAAAAATTGTCTGCAGATAATATTCTTTTTCTTTGGAAAAGAGATATTACTTTCTGGAAACTGAATTTTTTTTAACTAATATATTAGTTGAAAAAAATTGAATTTAAATGTTATAAATTATTATTACTTACAATAATTAGTTATTATATTCAATGTCAACAGAACCTCAACAATCAGAAAATAAACAAGAAGAATTTGTGGAACAACCCAAACCAGAATCAAAATTTATTGAAATTTTTGATCATGGATTTAAATTTTATTGTAAATATTGCGATATGGGTTATTTCTCACAAAAAGTATTTGATATTCACCTGGGAACTGAAATACACGCCAAATACACACAAAATACTTAATATATGAAAATTGAAAATATTTATGTTTAGATATTCCATTGATTGCTAGAATCTAATACATATCTCAAGTATGAATAAACTTGTTGGAGACTATACAATTTATTCTAATAGTGGAATATCAGTATTATCAATTAAGGCAAGACCATGTTCTTGTTTATTACCAAATGTCTTATTAAAATTCAAACGATCATTAATTAAAAAAGTATGGATTAAGAACGAAAGTAAGAGGATGAAGAGAAAAAAAATATTTGATAATAAAAAAAAATTATTTGATCAATGTATAAAACAATTGATGAAAGGTGCACCAAAAAATGGTTTGGCAATAAAATGCGCTGAAATTTTAATGAATATGGAAGCTTTACAAAATGTTCTATAAAATAACACAACATTTATTTAATTTTTTAGTTCTATTTAAAAAAATTTTACTAGAAGCACTCAAATCAGCCGATTTTTGTAAAAGATCATCTAGAGATTGACCTCTTTTAATAACAAGATCTATATTTCTCATCATAATTTCTTTAGTTTCATCCAACTGTTGAGTAATTTTATCTATTTTGTCAATTTCTTTATCATAATTTTTAATAAAATATTTAATGTATTCAACTTCCTCATCAATTGAATTACACTTCATTATTTTATTAAAAAAAATTCTTAATGTTGCATCTTTTAATTTATCTGAACAAATAGCCAAAATAATTGTATTGTCAAATTGATAAGTTGCCATATATGTATTCTCTATTTTCTCATATTTATATTTATTGACTGTCTCACGTGTTACCTTAATTTCTTCTAAATTTTGTAAAACTTCTTTAAATACAACATCAATAAACTCTTTAACATTTGATCTGTATAAAATTGAAAATTCATCAAGATTGTAATAAGTATGTTTATGTATATTTTCTTTTTGAACTAATACACACTTAATCATTATATTTATTATAACATATATTTTTATTATGGCAAGTAGAATATAAAGAAATCAAACTTTTTAAAAAATTGAAAAAATAATTGTAATTTAATAATGTATTTAATAATTTATAATTTATAATATAAATGGATCTAATAAATGAGAACGATTTGATTTTATTATTTTCCGATATAAAAGACAAACCACAAAATAATGATTTTATTTTAACCAAAGACAATTGTACAAAAGATAAAATTATTGATGAAGATTTTATCTTTTGTACAATCTGTACAATGTTTTGTAAAAAACCAACATGTTTAGATGGATGCAGGCATATATTTTGTCATGAATGTTTGATTGAATGGATTAAGATATGCGAAAAATCTGATGAAGATGTTCAAAAATGTCCAGTTTGTAAAATTCAATTCAACGAATATTTTTATAGTCATACACATGATATTATTTTAGCTGACTTGAAATTCAAATGTTGCAATAAAAATTGTAATTTTATTGGAACAAATGAACTATTAACAAAACATAGTATTGATTGTAAATTTCAAATGAAAGAATGTAATATATGTAAAAAAGATTATATTTTTGAAGAAATTAAAAATCATTATTTAGATTGTAATTTATGTAATGAAAAACAATGTTATGAATCGATAGATGATCATCAGGAAGAGGATTGTTTAAATGCATTAGTCAAATGTAAAAACGAGTTATGTTCTTATTATGTTATAAGAAGTGATATGGAAAAACATATTAAAAAATGTGAATTTTCCATTAAAAACAAAGAGCAGGAAAAGAAATTTAATTGTAAATATTATAATATATTAGGCTGTTCTACCAAATTACCTAAATTAGAAATAATAGAACATGAAAAAAACATATTGTATCATTTTAAATTATCATTGAAAAATCATACAAAATTTAAAAAGATGATAAAATCAATAGATAATGATAATGAGCATGTAAAAATATACAACTCATTGACAATTAATGATTTGTATGTAGGATTGAATGTTGATTTAATGTGTGATAGAGCAGACTATATTCATCAGCTAATATCTCCATGTTGGGAACCAGCGTGTATAGTAGATATAAATTATGGCAGCAAGAAAGTTCATGTTAGTTATTTAAGGTGGGATGTTGAATATGATGAATTGATACCATTTCGAATTATACCATTTAAATTAGCAATTTTTGGTAGTCATGGCGATATGTATTCAAGTGATCAGGAAGGTATGCTTCCAGAATATAGAGAAAATGCAATAATAGATTTTAAAAAAGATAGGATGTTAGCCACAAATTAATTTATAAAAAGTTGAATTAAATTATCATTATTAGTATATTCTGTAATGGTAATAATACAAATGAATGAATTAGATGGAACACAATTAAATTTATTATTTTCAAATTCAACAAATGATGTTAAATCTGAAAATAATAAAAATATCAAATCAATTTTATTACGTGAACATTACATTGATAAAGAGTTAATTGATGAAAATTTTGTTTTCTGTCCAGTATGCATGAATGTTTTAGATAGACCAGTATGTTTGGATGGTTGCCGCCATATGTTTTGTGAAACATGTTTTAAAAATTGGTTAGAAAAAAATGATGAAGATGATGATGCATGGGGAGACACTGATAAAAAATGTCCGGTATGTAAAATAAAATTTAAAAAATATTGTAGAAGTGAATCACATGAATTAATATTAAAAAATATAAAATTTAAATGTCCATATGAAGGATGTAGTTATTGTGAGAAAGAGGAATTATTATCAATACATTTAGAAAAGTGTGAATTTGGTATTTCAACATGCAAAATTTGTAAAATAGAATATATGACTATAACCCCTCATTATATTGACTGTATATTATGCGGGAAAAAAGAATGTTCTGAAACAATTGATGAACATCAAGAAAATATTTGTCCGAATGCATATGCATATTGTGAATATAATGGCTGTAATACATTAATAAAACGATGTGAAATGAATTTACATAATAAAATTTGTAAAAAAGAAAAAGTAAGGGATGAAGACGAAGAAAATATTATAAATAATAAATGTCAAAAATGTAAAAAAAAAATAAAACCCAAAAATATTGAAAATCACACATGTGGTTCTAGTAAAAGAATATGTCGATTCAGTAGTACATTGAATTGTTTTGTTAAATTATCAAATCCAAAAATATTAGAACATGAAAGAGATATAGATTATCATTTAAAATTATTTAATAATTATAAAAAACAAACAGAAGTTGCTCAGGATGTAATTAAGAAATTAGGTTATAAATTTTTATTAAAAAATTATACTGGTGTAACTATTAATGATTTATATTTGAACATGAAAGTTGATATACTTGACGGTGAGTATACATGGGAACCGGGATATATAACGTTAATTTACAGACAAGGAATTAAAGTGAGTTTTACACGATGGGACCATAGGTGGGATAGACGTATTACAAAACGGGAAATACCATTTATGATAGCGTTTCATGAAGATAAAATGGATAGGTATCGCAATCCAGAACTTGGAATGCGAATAGAATATAGACCAATATTACAATCAAGTGAATCAGATAGCGACACTGATGGTAATGGAAGTGATTATGTCAGGAATTATAATAATGATGGCGATAATAGCGACTCTAATTGAGATTATCAAAAAATTGAAAATTTGTATACATTGAATAGGCCATATAATTACATACTTTTATTCAAACGTACATATTTTAAATAATGACCACTTCTATTGAAACAAAAGAAAAAACCAAAAACAACATTACTGTAAATGTTGAACATTTATATGTCACAGAATATGAAGATAGTACATGCATACACATAACATGTAAAGTTTTGAATAACGAAAAACAGTTTGCTACTGTGAATTTTATGTATTGGAATGATGTTGAATCTCAAGCTGATCGCGCAAGTAAAAAAAGTGGAGATTATAGTCCAGGATATGCATATTGCCATCCACATAGTATTGATTGTGGATGTGGAAATGTTCATACTGAAAATGATGGTACAGAAATTGAATTATGTATAACAAATGGAGAAAAAAAGTTTTTGATATATAATGATTTCAAAAAATATGATGCTATAAATTTATTTAATAAGATTCATAAATTATATTATGAAGGTCTTGATCAGGAAGAAATAGCAATGTGTTTATTTGAGGATTTATGTTTGTTAATAGAAAAGAAAAAATTAGTTGATACAGCTATTGACAATTTAATTAAAGTTATTAAATAAATGCCCCAGCCCGCATATCAACATATTTAAGCATAGATTTATATTCAATAGAATGTGATTACAATCTATGATAAAATGTGTAAGAAAACCGGGCGAAATATAAGCCCGTATGCTAACATAATTTACCATAGATTTGTGTCAGGTGCAACTTAATGACAATCTATAATAAAATATGTAAGAAAACCGGGCGATAAATCATTAGAAAAATATTTCCAGAAAGTTGAAATTCATTTAAAATACGTTATGGATATAATAATATCAATAATTTATTAAAAGATGATGAGTTTTGTTGTTGTTGGGCAAGTAGACCATGGAAAGTCTACTTTTTGTGGTCATCTGTTATACTTAACGAAAAATTTAGATAATATGGAAGAACGCGAGATGCAAAAATTAGAGTTAGAGGCGAAAAATAATCCAAAACTAGAGAAATATAAATTATCAAGAATTATGGACATTTGGGAAGAGGAAAGGGAAAGAAACAAAACACATGAATTTCAACTTGTAGATTTTAAATATAATGAAAAAAATTATCAATTAATTGATACACCTGGTCATAAATCATTTATTAGATCTATGATCAAGGGTATATATCAAAAAGAATCGAATAGTATTATTGGATGTTTAGTTGTCAGTGTATCTAAAGGTGAATTTGAATCTGGTTTTGGAAATGGACAAACAAAAGAAGATGCATTATTAGTTAGGGCAGTGGGAATTACTAATTTAATTGTTTTAATTAATAAAATGGATGAGATAGCATGGGATGAATTACTTTATAAGGAATATTGTAGTAAATTAGATAAATTTCTTAAAAAATTAAAATTTCAAACAATTACATATATACCAATTTCGGGATTATTAGGAATTGGATTATTAAATACAAAAGGGATGCCCGATTGGTATATTAATAAAAGTGGAAAATCATTTATTGATATAATTGATAATTTAGGAACAAAAACCATAGGTAATGAAGAGAAAAGAGAGGACAATACTGTTTACCAAACAAAAGAATTACTAGTACAGTTTAATATATTGAATGCATCACTTATTACAATAGGGTACGAAGGAATCTGTCACTATAACGGAGGAGAAGTTAATTACCAATTAAATAAAATTTTAACAATCAACGATAAACCATTTAATACAAATGGTAACTGTTATTCTAAATCAGAAGATCGGATGACATGTATGATAAATTTAGAAGATGTAATAGACATTCGAAAAGGTGATCGCTTATTATTTAGAGATAAGGAACAAACAGTTGGATTTGGTAAAGTATTAAAATTGAAACCACATAAAAAGTAATTTATTTATTCTTTCTAATTTGTTTAATTTTTTTAAACCAGGTTCTATCTTTTCTATTCGGAATTGGTAAATTTTTTGGATTTCCTAAAATTCTAATTATTTGATCAACCTGTTTTTGTGTTTCTGGTAATGGAACAAATAATCTGCTTTTGTCTGGTCTATCATTTTTGCGTAATGTATCAACTTTATTTATAGAGTCAATTGCATCGATATTTTGTAATTTTCCTAAAATGATGGAACAAATAGTTCCAGCTCTTCCAATGCCACCTTCACAATGAACATAGAAGCATGTTTTTTCATTTTCATTGATAATATTTATTATGCTATCTACTAATTTATTTGTCAATACATCAGATATTATTCCTCCATTTGGCATCGGTTTGTAAATAAAATTACAATTATTGTTTTGTAATATTTTTAGATATTGATTTTTAAAGTCAATTTTATGTGATAAATTAGTAAGACAAACAAAATGTGTTATTCCATATGAAATTATATTTTCTAAATCTTGAATACGTGGAATTGCACCTATCATTATTTTATTTTTAATTATCCAATTACATTTATCATGTGGAAGCATTTATTATTTAATTATAATATAAACTTTAAATCGATATAAAAAAAAATGAAATAATAATAATATCATGAAAATGACTTATAAATTTGAGGATATAATATATTAAATGCCGAAGAAAAGTAATAACAAAAGCACTGATCAAATGAAAAATAAAGAAGCTGAAATTAAAATGTTGGACGATATGATTGCAAAAAAGGCAAAAAAATTATCTGTATTAGAGAAAAAAATAACAGATGCTGAAGCAAATATTAAAGATAAACATGATAACACTAATAATATTATAAATAGATTTAAATTTATAAATGAATTATTAGGGTCTATAATGTTATTTTATAAAAATGAAACATCCGAAGAAAATTTTGATGGTGGTGCTACAGGGCCTTATGTTGGTAGAATTTTCAAAGATATGTTTATGATTAAAGACAATGATAGTGACCCGCAACTTGTCAAAGACAAGTTTGGCTCAGCCTTTGAGGGTGACCCGCAACTTGTCAAAGACAAGTTTGGCTCAGCTTTTGAGGGTGACAAAGATATAAATAATGACATGGAAATGATAATATATTTACAAAATCACGAAGATGATGTCGAATATGATAATGAAATTGATAATATATTGGTCAATAATATGTATTCAACAATTAAAACATATATGAATGTTTATCCAATGTTTGCAGATAAAAAAGAATTGAGACCACTTGTATTTAATGGTTATGAAATTAAAAATATTAAAAAATATGATCATAAATTATACATAAATAAGACAACATGTATTGAAATGGAAATGTATAATGGGGAGAATACATTATGCGTAAAAATTATTAATAATTTGCCGGATGCTGGATGGCCATATTTAAATATTAATTCAATAAAGATCAATACAGAAGGTATTATATTTGATAGAAATTATTTTGAAACAATTAATGAATTACAAAATAAAATTATTAGATTGTCAATTTCTATTCATTGCATTGAATCATTATCAGCTCTCAATATTGTTTTTTTAATGACACAAATATTTGAAATGAAGGAAAGAGGTTATAAGGTTATGGATTGTAATGGCTTGTTACCATTTGTAACTATGGAAGAAAAAGAAACATGTCATATTACAAGTTGTGAACCACCTTATATCATTTTCGAATTGGTATGTACACATAAAATCTCCGTAATGGCATTTATTGGAATGATTATTAATAATAATGATTTAAATTGTCCTATGTGCAGACATCCTATTGTAATTAAAACACAAAATATATTACAAGATAATAACAAATCTTTAAATTTTGATGTATCTAATATATTCCCTGAAAATACAGATCAAATAAATAATAGTTTGAAACAATCAAAAATAGATAAAATATTGAGTGATAGTTCATATAAATATATTGAAGCAATTCTCAACGATAATAAACATAGTGAATGTGCTGCTGATAATAATCAACAAGATGATGATGACGAAGAATGTGAGTGTGATGAATGTCGGGAGACCCACAAACATGTTAATGACGATGATGACGACGATGAAGATGAGTAAGTTAATAATGAATAATTACAAAATCGAAAGTATTATCCTTATTGGAAGTACAATAAATATCTTTTGAATTATAAAATCCCATTACAATACATAATGTTAAATTTTTATCAACAAATTCTTTCATAATGAAATCAAGCCCCTCAATTACCTTTTGTCTATTTTCATTTTCTACATTCGTTTTTGTATTAACAAGTTCATTTTTATATTTTGTTATTTTTGGATATTCATACTCTATTAAAGTTTTATAATATTTGCGCGAATCAAAAAACACCTTAACTGGTATATGACTTTTATCTCTAATATATAAACCCCAACAATCTCCACTAATAAATTCAATCAATAACATTTTTGTTTCATCAAATGTTTTTGCTTTAATAATTTCAATATTAATTTTTTTTTCATCAGGAGATTCTATTGGTAGTAAATTAGTAGGTGGTTTAGACAATAGAATTGCGGTAGTTTCCTCCTTTGTCAGATATTTATATGGATTTATTGCAAGACAATCATTAGGAACTTCTGGTAGTGTAGTTGCATGTGAATTTTTAACATGTTCATAAACATCACGAAAAGATGTTTGCAAATTTGCTTTTTCTATCATTTGACGAATAACAAAATCATAACATAATTCAGCATCCTGGTCATATTTTTTTCTAATCCAATGAAGACAATTAGTTGATAATCCACTTGGTTTGTAACAATGACTCACTTCCATAATTTATTAAGACAATTGACCAATTCGTATGCCAATAGTATAAATGTAAATCAATTTTTTCTTTCCGCGATTGATCCAGTTAATTTATTAATATTAAATTTTAATATATATAAATATTATTGAAATGCCATTTCAAAGTGAAAAACAACGAAAATTATGTTGGACATTGTACAACAAGGACAAAAAGAAAGGTAAAAAACCAAGTTGGGATTGTGAGGAATGGGAAGAAGAAACTAAAAAAGCAAAACAAGGTAGATTGCCTACATACAAAAAGAAAGGTGGCGCATCTGTCAAGAAAAAATCTAGAAAATCCAGTAAAAGAAAACCAACTAAAAAATTCAGTAAAAGGAAATCAACTAAAAGAAAATTATCTAGAAAATCAACCAGAAAATCGAGTAAAAGAAAATCATCTAAAAAATCAAGACAAACACCACCAGAATGGAGATTATACGAACTACCATAGATGTAATTAATGATTTTTTTATTTATGTGTGCATCCATAAAGTTGACACAATTGATCAGAAGTTAATGTTTTTCCAATAAAATCTTTTAAATCCATTTTTTTCCCTTCATTAAATTTTTTTAATTGGGCAGATTTTATTTTATTATTTTGTGGGTTTGCGAGTTGTATTAAAAAGTTATTTTTTTTAATTTCATTTGTGTGATACCTATAATGTTTCATAATGTATTTACCTTTAGTTTCAGTATATTTTTTCAAAGTTAATCCAACTCTTGGAGAGGAATATATTTGTTTATTATAATTTGCATCTTCCAAGTAGATTAATCTAGTATTATCATGATCGATCAAAACATCACCGTATGGATCATCTGTTATTTTTTCTACTAACTTTTTAATATCATCGTCGCAATCAGTAGTATCCAAAATTGTATTTACGACGCGACATGGTCCCTCAATAACTTTATTATCTGTTAAATCAACAATTGTTCTTATAAGTATGCCAGCAAAAGCATCTTTATTGCCGAATGTAATATCCATACCTTTATATGTTCCGCCTTTATAGGTAGATCCGAATTTATGAAAATAAATATACCCGCATTTGCGCTGGTCATCACTTCCATGAGCAAAATCATCTGGATGTTTTTTACTATTGTAATAAAATTCTATTTCTGCAATTCTAAACTTTTTTTTATTAACAACCAAATTTTTATTGTTCAGTAATACATTTGCTATATCAGCAAAAGATTTTGATGGGTCAACAATATCTTTAAATTTTAAAAAATCCATTATGTTAATTATATTAATTATAATGTGATATCTCTTAATATATGTTATGGATTTTTCAATTTTTTATCCAGAAAAATTGAAAAAAAAATGTAATAACAAAAGGTTTCAATTAATAGAAAATAAAATAATAAATCAAATGGATAATTATACATCACGTCAACCATGTCCAGTTTGTAAACAGACAATGGATTATGATAATAATCTACTATATACCCATTTAACAGAAGGAAAATGTTCAATTGTTTGTAAGCATGCGCCACTAATGAATAATAAAATTCGATTTACTAATCATCCTACAATTATTACTGAAAATGGTTTATATGTAATGATTATATATCCAAATGCAAAAGACAGAACAATTGACATATGTGCATTTTCAAATAATAATTTGATGAAAAATAAAATTATAGAAATATATTATGATAATAATAATGGATGTGTCAAAATACCAATTATTATGAATTGGAATTCAGATTATGTACAATCATTAGGTTATATTTCTTATAAATCACTTAAAGGAAAATCTGAAATAGAAATGCAGATGGTATTAGTAGATAAACAGGAGTTTATTTTAAATAATTGGATAATGCATAATAAATATAATGAAATAGGAATTGAGACAAGCTTTAATAATAGAAAAATATATATTCATAATATGAAAGATACATTATCTAAAACAGATAATCTACCAAACATTTCTGATACCGTACTATTTGGAAATGAGCCAAAACAATATTTTGGTTCAACTTTGATGAGTGAACAAAATGTTCCATCACCATATCAGTTTAAATTTCCTTAAATTATCGACCACATCCACAACCTCCTGCACGTGGTGGTGCGGTAGCTACCCTTGATGGATTAACTAAACTTCTTTGTGGTACATGTGCCCTTGGAGCAGCAACAACAGCACTTCTTTGTGACGTGAAACTACTTCTTTGTGATGCGAAACTACTTCTTTGTGATGCAAAATTGTTTTGCTGTGATGCGGAACTACTTCTTTGTGATGCGGAACTACTTCTTTGTGATGCGAAATTACTTCGTTGGATACTGTTAGCTTGTCTTATTTTATTATTATTTAATAAATTTGAAGCTTGTGGGCTATATACATTTCTATTTTGTAATGTAGCAGGTCGACGATTCGATGATGATAAAGATTGGTTTATATATCCTCTCATATTTTTTTTTGTTGGTATATTATTAGGAACTATATTTTTTATTTTTATAGATTCATTATTTAATAATTTAGAAATATCAATATCGTATTGTTTTTTAAATTTTTTTATTACATCGTTATATGGTACCTCAGGACTTCCAAGACTTTTATTTACTTCATTATGTATTAATATCAGCCACTTAACTAGATTAGCTCTTGAATCAACAACCTCATCAGTTATAGGGTTATTATTGATATGTGTTGCGTATTTTCCCTGACAATCATCACATGGTAAAGTTAAATTTAAGAAAAAGTTTTTTACCCGTGTTTTATCTTCTTGTGTTGGATTTTCAGGATAATTTACTGTTACTGCATGTAAATATATCCAACCATGACTTGCCCAATATTTTGTATGCATTTAACTTATATATATTATAATGACAATATTTTTTATAATACATAAAAGAAATAATTTTTATATATTAAGTGTTCTTATATATATGATAAACCTTTCATTCCATTCAATAGACGTAGCATATTCATTTCTTGAAATGTATCATCACTTATTTCAAAAGGAAAGGTACAATTGTCTAAATTTATTTCCAAAATCATTTTTTGAAATTCAATTGACGGATTAACATTATGTACTTCAATGTAATGAAAATATCCTTCTGGAAATATCCATTTTTTTCCGTTATGCAAAATAATATATTCAGCACATCCATTATCAATTCCGCATTCAATACAATGATGAGATCCCATGTAATGAATACAATGAATATCTGGTTGTGGTAAACCAAATAACACCATTGCACGAGAATACTTTATCCATGTTTTTTGATTTATAGTCATTATTTTTTTTTTAATTTCATGTATTTTTAAAATAAAATCTTTATTCAAATTTGATGATTTAAAATCAGCAGGTTTTATAACATCATTCCAAAATCCTTCACGATATTCCTTTGTTTCACCAGATGATTTTTTATCAGTATGGCTCATTATAATTGGATATATGTATAAAAATAAATAAAAGAATTTATTAGGAATTTACAAATCAATTTTTTTACAAATCACCGCATAGGGGTTTATAATTTATATTCCAAAATTCAACAACTTGTGTTGTATTTAAAAATATGTTTAGCTCGTTAGTAATTTTTTGATAATGTGCACAATCATATTTATTTATAAATATAACAATTAAATCCATAAATGATTTTTCTATTGTTAATATACCCATTTTAATTATATTAAAAATGCCTTTTAGTTCATTACTAAATAATTTTATTTGAAAATCCACATTATTATAATCAGTTTTCATATCTGACATAACATGTTCTAATATTTTAGTTCGATTTTTTGTTAAAATTTCTTTTGCTGTATCTTCTGTCATAGTATTAAGATTACACATGAAAGTATTGCACGCAAAAGATAATGTAAAGGTTAATAAAATACAAAATAAAATAGAAAATTTAGTCATAATGGTTATATAATCATTATAATTAAATATAAGACAAACCGATATAATTTCAATTTTTTCCAGTTAATATCATATCATCATCAAATGGATACATTAAAGATTCTACTCCACTGGTTATCCTGAGAACATTGATTGGTTTTGCGCAAACTTTTAATATTTTGTCATCATCCATTAATAAATTATCTAATCTGCTAAAATTCAATGTTCCCGAAGGTTGATATTCTTCAGGAGATAATGCAAAAGAATAATAACTGATTCCATTTACATTATTTTGTTGGTGATATTCATATGGAGTGATATTATTAAAATATAGTGGTTTGTATAAAGTTAATTGATAATTATTTACCTCACTAACAGGCACATTGTCAATAATCTCCGTTCGACACACAGGACATGTTTTATTAATACCTAACCAACTTTCGATACATTCTATATGAAATGTATGTTTACATAATAATATTTTTAAATTTTCTTCCATGTTCATTATGCATATAGCACAATCATCATAATTCGCCATTAAATAAATAATTAGCGATACCTTTATGTGATTTCATAAATTAAAATTTTTCGATTGATAATATTGTTAATTTTTTATCAGTATTGTCTGGATCAAACGAAATATTATAAAATGATCCATTTTTGCTAATGACATAAATAGTTTTTTCATCTTGACCAAAAGTTACAAAAGAATTTTCATCTGGAATTTTAAGTTGGGTATATGACCATTCTGAAGAGATATATGATGAAACATATTTAGGTAAATAAGCAGTCGGATTAATACTATATCCAACAATTGGTAATGGTACATCAGTATTTGCTATTGATTTTGTATTGACATCAATCTTTTTCGATAAGGAAAAGATATGCAATGTTCCCCTATCAGATAAAACTGCCAGCCAATGCGAATGTCGACTAAAACACATATTAGAAATATTTGCAGTTGTTGATCCCCGTCTTAATTCAAATAAAATAGAACCATCAATAGTCGAGAAAATACGAATTAATGTACCAATTTCGGAAGTTGTTGCTAATAGTGATCCATCATAATTTAAAGTTATACAACTAATATTAGATTTATGCGCATCGATTGCAATAGTCTTTTTAATTGGATAATATGATTCAATCCTGATATGTCCTTTTTGTAAACCAGGACAAGCAACAATAAAATTATCATTATTTTGATTTATAGCACATAATCCTTTTATATTATCATGTGTTTCGGTATGATCATATAAGGACAAATCAAGAAAATTATAAATGTATATTTTATGTTTTAGAATAATGATGATTTTATCACGTTTCATTTTAACAGCAACAACCTGGGAGCGATATTGTAATTCTGCTACAATTGATTTAACTGATTCATCCCATATACATACTTTATTTAATTGAAAAGTATCAGCGCCAGAAATTTTTGATCCAACCAATGAAAGCACATTGGTAGAAAATAGCATTTCACCAAAACCAAGCCCTTTATTTTTAAATGATGTTGTGTATATTTTTTCAAATGGATTTGTTTGGTATATGATGAAATTTGAATCAGTTATACAAATAAATCTTTTACTATCTTGATTAAATGATACATGAAGAATTGGTTCTTCTCTCTTGTCAAGTTCTTTTTTGATTTCAGTAGGTAAACTAATTTCCTTTTCTTCTCGTTTAATTATATTTTGTTTTATTACATTTTCTTCTTTTGATTCACCTCCATCGTGTCCATTGTCGATAGAATCAATCATATAAATTACTAGTATATATAAAAGTTATTGTATTATTAAAAAGTTATTAAATTCTATAATTATCAAATTTTTCTCCAGAATAATACCTGGAAACCAATACAGGATGTTGAATACAAAAAAAATGAATATTGTATTATTTGGATAGTTATTGAATACAAAAGGATATTATCAAAGCATGGATAATGAAAAGCGACCGATGACAAATTTAGATGTATGTGTAATTATTTCAACTGGTTTTGTTGTATGCGTGATTTTATACTTTTTACGACCATACCTACCATAAAAAATGAATATTTAATTTATTGACAATAATAATAATATAAAATATATTAGACAATATGTTAAATAAAATTATATCTAAGGATAATGAATTATTAATATTATCTTTTTTATCATTTGAAGATTTAAAAATAATATCAAAATTAAATCAATATTTTTATAAATCAATAAATAAGAATGGTAGCCATATTATTTATAAAGCATTCTGTGGAAAATATAAGTTGCTGACAAATAAACAACATGCTCATTTAAAAAATAATGATTATAAAAAAATAATACACGAGGTTATTTCATGCTGTAATTCATTTGGTGGTCATCATGATAATGTTTATTATTGGGAAAATTCATCGGTAACAAATTCTAACATAGCAAAATATACATGGTTTCCATTACAAAATATATGTAGGAATATCTGGTGGTTTGAATTTAAATTGAAAAAAAAATTTAATAAAAGTGGTATATATCAAGTATGGTTAAGGATTTTTGATAATAACCACCATATTAATAAAGGCGTTGGATTAAATCCGATATCTCCTTTTCAGTTTAAATATACAGGTGCACAACAAAAATTATCCAAAGAAATACAGTCAGATACATTTCAAATATATGGATGCGGAGATATTTATTTGTGCACAATTAATATTCAAAATGATGGTGATGATGTATTATTTGAATTATCACATCATAAAAATGAAAATCAACAGGAAAATGAATATCATGAGGGTTACGGCTTTTCGTTTATGTATTTTATCCCGATTAACAATTTTGAAGATGAATTAATTCCTGAAAATATTATTTTGGATGAAGAAAATTTGAAAACTATTTAAATTGAATAGCCCAATGAATTAAACTACTAATACATTTATACGACAATAATATGGAAACTTCTGAAGCTTCATCCGTTGAATCAGTACAACCAGCACAACCAGTATATCGTATAAAATGGCGAATGCGATGTCGTAATTCCCGGTTTGCATTGTCCGTTTTTTTACCATTTGTAATAACATTGATATTTTTATTGGGATATGGTGACAAAGAATTAAATGAAGATAAATATCAACTAGCTGATTTTACTACTGTTAGTAATGGCGGAAATATTGTAGTTGAACATATATTTAATGTGTGTACATTACTCGCAATTGCTGTTTTTGCCTTCACTTCAGAATGTTCCGAGGATCGAAAATGTAAATATTTTACGGTGTTACTTATATTATTGCAATTCGGTGCTGTATTTTTCATGGTATATGCATTTGCAGTTAATTGTAAGTATGCTATCAACAGTCCATGTTTTGACACAGTTACGCCATTATATGGACTAACATTGTTACAATTCTTGATATATTTTATGATTTGTGTTGGCATAGCCATGTATTTGTTTTACACATTGTTCCAAAAATTATATAAATGCAAAAAGAATAAAATTAATGATGTAAATATGGAAAAAATTAATAACACAACATCTGTTTCGGATGAAACGACCAATGTGCCTGTATAAAATAAAATTGAAAAATCAAATATACTGTAAAATATAATAAACATTATGACGTTATCAATTTTATGACACCGGATTGGCTATTATTTTATATCAAACCAATTATAATTGAAAATAAAATAAATTTGTTATTTTTAATTACATTTGGTGCTTTTACAACTCTCTTAACATTTTTAATTCTTTATGGAAAGGATGAATTCAATTCTAGTAATTACAATTATGATGGTATGAGTGTTATACAAGGCCCATGCGTTGTAATATTTAATAGTGTACATTTATTAACGCTATTATTACTATTAAGATTATTGTGGAACATGCGATACAATGATGAGAATTTAAAATATCACCATTTCAGAAAATTTTATAAAATTAATATTATGTGTATACAAATCCCTCTTAATGTAATAATGCTGGTTGTATGGTTACCTCATGGTTTTAATCATTACTTTGATCCAATTGTATCGCCATTGTATATCACACAATTTGTACCAATTGCTATATGTTTAACAATTTTGGCAATTATAGTTATTAGTGTGGTTTTTTATTGTGTAGTCAAGTGCATATATAACATTATATTAGGTACACCAGAATGTTTGCATAATTGTTTTATAAATTGTTGTTTGCCGGATTATAAACAAGTTAGTAAAGATGAGATCGAAGAACCACTGAATACATCAGAAGTATAAAATATTTACTATTAAAAAAATTTGATTAGATATCTATTAAACATATAAACAATATAGTTATTAGATATATTATTAATCAATAAAATGTCTGATCAATCTAAAAGAAGACAAAACTATGATGAACTTTTGCAAAAAATATTTGGATATAAGTCGCTAAAAGATAAACAATTTGAAATTATTGATGCTATAATTAATGATAAAAGAAATGTATGTACAATCCTTCCGACTGGTTATGGAAAAAGTTTATGTTATCAATTGCCTGCCATATATACCAAAAAAGTAGTAATTGTTATATCACCATTAATTTCGTTAATGGAAGATCAAAAAGCAAATCTTGAAAAAGTAGGTATTAAGGCGTGCTGTTATAATTCAACAATATCAAAAAAAGAAAGATATGAAGAGAAACAAAAAATATTAGATGGTGACTATATGATTGTTTATCTTACTCCTGAATTTATTGTTAATTCAGAAGATTTATTAACTAATATTAATGAAAATATTGGCATAACATTATTTGCAGTTGATGAAGCCCATTCTGTTTCGTGTTGGGGAGAAAGTTTTAGACCAACTTACAAAGAATTATCATGTATAAAAGAATGGTTTCCAGAAATACCTTTATTAGCATTAACGGGAACAGCTACACCGAGGGTAGAAAAGGATATAATAGAATCATTAAATTTAGTTGACCCATTATGCGTCAAAACAAGCTTTGATAGACCAAATTTATATATCACTATAAAACCCAAGGTGCATGTTGTTGAGGACCTATTACCACATTTTTATGGAGAAAAAAAAAAAGAAAATTGTATTGTATATTGTCAAACAAGAAAGGAAACTGAAAAAATAGCAACTATGTTAAAAGGAAAAAATATTAAATGTGATGCATATCACGCAGGAATTTCAAATGATGAAAGATATAGAATCCATCATGACTTTATAGATGGTAATATAAATTGTATTATAGCAACAATATCTTTTGGTATGGGTATTGATAAACCGGATATTAGGCAAGTAATTCATTACGGATGTCCAAAAGATATGGAATCATATTATCAAGAAATTGGACGGGCGGGACGTGATGGAAATCCGAGTGAATGCTATATATATTTTTCAAGAAGTGATTTTATTACAAATAAATATTTTATTGAAGATATTAAAAATGAAAAATACAAAAAATACAGAACTGATATGGTTAAAGAAATAGAAAAATATTTATATTCAACATTATGTCGAAGAAAACTGATTTTAGAATATTTTGGTGAAATTTATGATGCAAAAAATGATAAATGTTGCGATAATTGTACATCGGGAAAATTAAAGACTGCAACATCATTTAATTTTGGACAATATGCAGTAATATTGTTAAATATGATGTATAAATTCAAATTGTCTTATGGTATGACAATGTTAATAAATATTATTAGAGGCTCTAAATCAAAAAAAATACCATCATTTATTATGAAAAGCGATTTGTTTGGTAAAGGAAAAAATAAATCGGCTGAATGGTGGAAATTATTCATACAAATTCTAATTAATGAAAATTATTTAGATGAGAAAAAGGGTAGTAACAAAATGAAATATTGTAGTTATATAGTTCCAAATAATAAAGCTATGACATGGTTATCTAAAAATAAAGATATTGATGAACCAATTTTGGAACTATTAATACCATCTCATATGGATAAGGTAATTGGTGTAAAAACCAAAAAACCCAAATTAATAAATATTTCAAATGATGATAACGATAATAATGACAATGATGATGATAATTTAGATCAGAATCACAAACGTTGGGATGAAGATGAAGAAAAACAATTACTAAAACAAATTAAATCTGAATCAATTTCTGATATAGCTACTGATCATAAAAGAACGGATGGAGCAATTAGATCAAGATTAAGACATATTGCATATCAATTACATGTCAAGGGTAAAACCGTTCCAGAAATTATGGAAATAACAAGATTGTCAAAAGAAAAAGTCACTGAATTAATTCAAAAGAAAACCAAAATTGATGATAACAAACAAGAAAATAAAACAAGCCCAAAAGAAAAAGAAAAAAATACATATTTGGATGAATTAGAAAAAGAATTTAATGAATTTTTAACTAAGAATAAGAAAAATAAAAAAATTCATATAGTTGATTAAATATATTTGACACCGTTGCTATCAGACATATTTTGAAATACTGAAAGCAACGCATATACTAAAAACCACGCAATCCATGACACAACTATAAATGCAGATAGAAAATCAAAACAGTCTCCATAAATATTATGCATTTGAGCATCTTCAATATTTTGCAAATAAAATATGGCAATCACAACAAATGCAAGAAATACACTAAAATATATTAATGCCATTGGATTATTATCATATAAGAGACCAAGACCTAAATAACCAAAATATAATTGTCTAGAAAGTAAGCCACCATACGTTTTTTGTTTATAATCACACTTACTTCCTACAATTTGTCCCGGGCTGTAAGTATATGGTCGATAACATACACAACCCGATGTGCCATTTTTATAACCATATCCACATATTTTATTTGATGGAATGTTTTTATCTTCAAAATATATGGACATTATAATTCCTACAAAAATTATTAATGCGGATACAGCTAATATCAATAAATGCAGATTATTATTATATTTTCGTTGTGTTTTAGTAGTTATTTTTATCTCTTTGTCATCCATTTCTTCTTCCTCATTTTTTTCATCCTGTTCATCATCCTCTTCTTCATCCTCATTTTTTTCATCCTGTTCACCATCCTCTTCTTCATCCTCTTCTTCATCCTTATCATCATCTACATCTTCCATTTTATCTTCCACTTTATCATCGACTTCATTTTTCATTATATCTTCCACTTTATCTTCCTTTTCGTGTTCCTCTTCGTCTTCCTCTTCCTCTTCGTCTTCCTCTTCGTCTTCCTCTTCATTATTTATTTCTTCAGGAATATTTTTCTGACCAGTACACAAAAGACCAATAAGAAGTAAGGCGCCAAGTCCAAACCATAATCCATATTTATTATTTTTTTCTTTTTCTTCATCATCTTCTGTTTCCTCTTCATCATCTTCTTTTTTCTCTCCATCTACATTTTCTTCTTTTTGTAAAATTGTATGATCAACTTTATAATTTTCATTTATAATTTTTTGTTGATATTCACTTTGAACAAATGACATAATTTTCACTAATTTTTCCTGTTTAATTTTTAGAATAGAAAGTTGATCAGAATGAGTAAATTTTAAATAATTTAATTGTTTTAATTTATCCTCCACATCATCATCAATTTTTTCATATTCCTTATCCAAACCGTCTTCAGATAATTGTTTAATATCATCATCGATTGTAGAAATTTTTTGATTTAAATTTTTTATTTCTATTAAATAAGAATTATATTTATCAGAAAGTTTTTGGATGTAAGACATATAATCTTCTTGAGTTTCAATATGATGCTGTTGTTCTTCATCAATTTCTGTTACATTTTCCAGAGATGGGCGGAAAGCAACCGATTTTGTGAGATGACTGTTCGAAGGAAACGATTCTATCATAAGTAATTAAATAATTCTTTTTAGTAAACAATGTACAGCAATACAATTTGAATTTCAACTTTTTCGTTAAAAAAAGTGAAAAAAGATGAAATAAAAACGATTTAATAACTCTTTTAAGGTCTATCAACGATTACACTTCATTTGTGATATGGCTACGTTAAAAGTTGAAAAGAAATTCAATCCGGAAGATTTCAAAATAGAAGATATTAGATGGAATGTATTTGGTTCAAAAAACAGTAATGATTGTGATGTCATGGCTTTTTTGAATAAAGAATGGTTTCCTGATCGAAAACTATTACCAGATGAATCATCGAAATTATCCCACTGTATTTGTGCAAAACTATCTACAGTCATAGAAACAAAAAAGGTAATTAATGTTAATTTAGGAATATTGTCTGATGAAGGTGTTTTAATATGGGTTTATAAAGGAACACCGGATGAATCTGGCAATTCGATATTCTATACATATGAATTTCATAAACAATTACAAAAATATGAATGTTTGATTAAAATACCAGTTAAACGAAATGTCCAAATAAAAGTTATTCGAGCGTTAAGGATGATATTAAGTATGATTTCACAAACAGACGTTCGCGAAATAGTTAAGAAGGCTCTCAAAGAAAATACCGTAGAATGTCGGTTAAAGACTTTACGAAAAATTAATTTTGAAGCTATCATCCATAATCAAAAGAAGAAAGAAAATATTATCCAAATTCACAAAACAATTGCATTTCAGATAGGTCAAACACTTGCTCTTATTGAAGGCAAAGAAATTTATTCAAAAATGGATGTAGCTGAATTATATCCAGATTTGGCTATATTTGTCAATAGGGAAAAATATGAACAATCTCATCTGATTGCTTTAACAAATATGTTAAATATTTTATTGACTATAATTGAAGAAAAAATTATAACTGAAAACCCAGAATTTTTATTGGTTAAAGAAATACTACTAGTAGAATAAAAAATTGTCTCCAGATGATATTCTTTTCAAAGAAAAATTGAATTTTAGTCAGAATGAAATATTTAATAAATATATAATAGTTTATATATTTATAAAATATGGCTTTAAGGCAATTATCAAAAAATATTTTTTCTAGTGTCAAAAGAATGGGAAATATGCGCCATATGCACAATATTGCATTCGGACAGCCATTAACTGAATTTAAAAGTTATGAATGGGGGGCGAGTTCCCATTATGATGATGAGGGCCGTGAATATGACAGGGGTCATAATTATTTATTAAATCCAACAAAAACAGATTGTAAGTTTACATTTGCTAATCCATATAATCGTGTATGGTATAGGAATCATCCAGAAAAATCGGCACAAGCACCAGATGAAACACCAAAACCAGTAATTATTATCAATGCATAAATTTTATTTATTAGATTTTAGATCGATTATTGTCACATTATATTTTTTTAAGATTGTATCTCTTATAATATCTGATAAAAGATACAATTCCTTTCTAGCAGTAGTATTGGTATTGTCTTTAGCCATCAAACGAATTTTATCCCTCAAATTGATTATTTCAGTGACTAACTCATTATTTTCATTTTGAATTCCAACATAATCAATTCCAAGAATTTGGAATATTTTAATAACATATTTGTATATTACCTCAATTATATTTTTATTTAATTCAGCATTTGTTGATACATAATTATTTATTTGGTCGATTAAAAATTCCAATTCTTTAATGACAGCACCCGTATTAAAATTATTCCGTAAATGTTGTTCAATATTATAACTTCTATTTTTGTAATCATTTAACAAGTTAATTTCATTATCAATATATTTTGTATTATTTAATTTATGAGATTTTATGATATTCATTATACTAAAAAATGTTTTAATTTTTGTTTCTAATGTTTTAAATCCATCCAATTGTTCGAATGAAAAATCCATGTTATTATACCACATGTAAGAAAGAAAATATAATTTTAATTGCTGATAGCTATACGTTTTTAAAATTTCTTTAATTGTTATAAAATTTTTTAATGATTTTGCCATCTTCAAACCTTTAATATGTAAGTGGCCTGCATGTGTAAAATATTTGACCCACTTACTTTCTTTGTTATAAGCATGCGATTGTACAATTTCATTAGTATGATGAGGGAATTTCAAGTCAATACCACCACTATGAATATCCATATCTTTTCCCAAAACATGATTTGCCATTGTACTACATTCTAAATGCCAGCCAGGCGTTCCTTTTCCTAATACAGTATCAAAATAAACCCCATGTTCCTTTTGACTTTTCCATAAACAGAAATCTTTTGAACTTTGTTCTTCAGTTATCTCACTTTGTTTTATATTAAATGGGTTATCACTAAAACCATCTTCTGAGAAATTCTCAGAATTAAAATAAATGGAACCATCAGCATCCTTATATGCATAATTATTTTCCATTAATTTCTGAATGTATACAACCATTTTATCAATATATTCAGTAACGCGTGTAGTGACTGTAGGTTTTTGAATATTAAGATTATCAAAATCTTCCCAAAAACTTGCTTCATATAAATTTGATATTAATTTACATTTTTCTAAATCAGGTATCCCATATTCTTTATCTGCTTTATTAATTATTTTATCATCAATATCAGTAATATTCATCACGTAAATAACATTTTTATTAAAATAATTTTCTAATATTCTTCTCATTGTGTCAAACACGATATAATTTCGCGCATGACCTAAATGCGCATGATCATAAACTGTTGGACCACATATATACCATTTAATAGTATGATTTGTGTCAAGTACTTCAAGTTGACCAGTCAAACTATTTAATATATTAATACTCATTTTTTTATTAGTAATTGATATTATTAATAAATATCAACCGATTTAAAATCAATATTTTTGATAATAAATGATATAAAAAGAAGGTGTTATTAACATATTATAATGGATTGTGAAAAGGACGAATGTAGTATTTGTCTAGATATCATATTAAAGGAAACATGTCATCAATTAGAATGTAATCATAGATATCATTATAATTGTATATTGGATTGGTATGGTCAATCGAATTTATGTCCTAATTGCAGATGTGAATTTATAATAACAGATGAAAATCCTATAAATGGTCAACCACAATATCAAATAAATGAACATATATCCGACCCAAATTTACAGTGGTGCAAACAAATTGGTCATAGTATAGTACAATATGTTGATATAGAAATTGGTGGTCAGACAATTGATAAACAATATGGAACATGGTTGGATATATGGAACGAATTAATGGCGGACGATAACAATAAAAAAAACAAAAAAAATGAAAAATACGATAAAAACCAAAATAATAAATACAATAATCAAAATAAAAAGAAAAAGTTAATGAAAATCAGTAAAAGATAATTAAATTAATCCGCGATCGTTACTATCATGAAAAACATTGCATAAAAATAAATATGCACTGAATAACCAAAAAAACATTAATAAGAATAATATATGTTGTGTACATGCATTATTTATTGTTTTTTTATAACACATAATTATAAAGATGAATGTCCATAATATTTCAGCAAGCCCAACTAGTGTATATCCAATATAAAAATAGCCAACGCCAAGATATCCAAACCATAATTGACTTAGAAAGGATGTCATGTGACTTTTTAATTGATAGTTACACGGTTGCCATTTATCAATTAATTGTATATATCCACTGTAACATATACAAATCGAATCATTTGTCATACGTCCATAACCACAATGGTCATCAAATTTATAATTGTAATTTGGCGCTGATAATATAACTGACATAATCATACATGCAAGAACAACCAAATATGTTACCATACAATACCATTTAGACCGTTTAAGAGATATACATTTATTATTTTCATTTACTGGATGATAACCTAATTCCAAATTTTCGAAAGCCTTTTCTTCATTATCCATTTGTTTAATAATAAAAAAATCAATACAATAGTTTAATCAATAAAAGGTTCAATTTTTTATTCCATACTGTTATATCCATTTTTAATTATGCCAATTTTTATTGTAGTTGTTCCGGGATACGATGATTTATTTTCAAGTTGGGTTATTTCATCTTCCAACTGATTACTTTTATTAATTAGATAACTATTATAAAATTTTTTAATGATGATCATACAATCATCAGTAGGATACAATGATTTTATTGAATTTTGACACATTATTTTAATATGATCATTGCACATATGCCATGCGGCGGAATAATATTGAGTTGCCAAAGTTAATTTATTTTCTTTGTGATATAAATTAGCCAAATTATAAAGTGAGTCAGATGAACCATAATCTATTGCTTTCATAAAATTTTGTTCTGATTTAATAAATTTATTATCATGAAAATATACGCATGCCAGACCATTATACACATGATGATTATATGGATCTTTTTTAATAGATAATTTAAAATATTTTTTGGCATCTTTAATTCTTTTATGGCAAAAATAGAAAATTGCTAAGTTTATATAGGCAGATAAATCATTTTTTTTAATGGCTTTCAAAAAACATAGTTCAGCATATTTATTATTTTTTAATGTAACACTATGCTCATGTAATAATCCAAGACTATTATAGACAATTCCTTTTGTTACATTATCTAATGGTTTTTGTTTTTTTAAAAAATCATGATAATATTGTGAAGCTAATACATCGGCTTGAGCCCTATCTTTATGTTCACCAAATTGATAAATATAAGCAAGATGGTATAATGAAAATATATCACCACTATTATATTTGTTTAAATATGAATCAATAATCTTTTGTTGATTTTGTGTATCTAATGATGTAAATGACATAATAACACACACATTATCTTTTTTAATACAAGTACGTTGCATTATATGCTCATAATGTTAAAATCTATAAGTGATAACAAAAATTAAAAATATCAATTTTTTATTATAATGTTAAATTATAAGAAACAAATATATGCATAATAGATATCTTATTACAAAATATTGGTTGATGGTACAATTTGGAGGTAAAAAGAAATGGACGACATTTGAGCATAATGGTGTTTTGTTCCCAGAAGAATATAAGCAACACGGTACCCCAATAATTTATAAAGATGAAAAAATAGTATTAAATAAAAATGCTGAAGAGTATGCTACCTTATATGCGAAATATATTGAAACAGAATATTTTAAAAATAAAATTTTTAATAAGAATTTTTGGAATGATTGGAAAAAAGTTCTTGATGATAACAGAATTCAATCACTAGAAGATTGTAATTTTAAATTAATATATGATCATATTATGATAGAAAAAGAAAAGAGGAAAGCAATGACACCAGAGGAAAAGGAAAAAAAAATAAAGGATGAAGAAAAATATAAATTTGCAATAGTTGATGGGAAAAAACAACCAGTTGGAAATTTTCGAATTGAACCCCCTGGAATTTTTATTGGTCGTGGTTGTAATAAAAAACTTGGTAAAGTAAAAACTCGTATATATCCTGAAGATGTTACTATTAATATAGGTAAGGAAGCAAAAATTCCTGATATAAATTTACCTGTAACACCTGATAAACCGTCTGGTTATAAATGGGGAAAAGTTATTCACGATAGAAGTGTTGAATGGATTGCATCATGGAAAGATAATGTCGGTGGGAAGACAAAATATGTATGGCTTGCAGCACAATCAGATTTTAAAGCAACAAGTGATTTAAAAAAATTTGATTTAGCGAGGAAACTTAAAAAAAATATCAAGAAAATCAAAGAGGATAATATGAAAAATTTATCAAATCCAGATATTCAAAATAAACAAATAGCAACTGCATTATATTTTATAGATAATTTAGCCCTGAGAGTTGGAAATGAAAAAGGAAAAGATGAAGCAGACACTGTAGGAGTAACTTCTTTACGAGTTGAACATATTAAATTATTAGATAATAATAAACTAACATTAGATTTTTTAGGGAAAGATGCTGTTAGATATTTAAATACAATAACTGCTGATGCGCAGGTATATAAAAATATTCAAGAATTTATGATAGGTAAAGATAAAAAGGATGAATTGTTTGATAAAATAAATGCGAATGACATAAATAAATATTTACAGAGTTTTATGAAAGGATTAACAGCGAAAGTATTCAGGACGTTCAATGCTTCAAATTTATTTCAAAAAGAGTTAATGAAGGTCAATAAAAAATATGATACATATAATATGGATGATAAGAAGAACATATTATTAGATGAATTTAATAAGGCAAATGCTAAAGTAGCATTATTGTGCAACCATCAAAAAAATATTTCAAAATCATTTAGCAAACAAATAGACAAGATAAATGAAATGATAAAAACATTAAAATCAAAATTGAAGAAAGCACGGAACGTACCAAAGAAGAATATGCAAAAAATAAATTCAATTAAAGAGAAAATAAATAAATTAAAAATTAAAAAGGATATGCGGATTCAAATGAAGAATATTTCGTTAGGGACAAGTAAAATTAATTATATTGATCCTCGTATTACAATTGCATTTATGAAAAAACATAATTTACCGATAGATAAAATATTTTCAAAAACATTACAAGATAAATTCAAATGGGCCCTTGACGTTGATCCCGATTTTAAATTTTAATATAGTGAAAAAAAATTGAATTTAATACATTTTAATGACCTACTAATGAAATAACATATTCAACATTATAACTCATGGAATCACAATACACTATGACAATGAACTCGACTTGTACTCAGTGTGGGAATCATGTACGACACAATCATATTGAAAAACCAGCTCCGGTTGTTGAAGAAAATAAAGAAGTTGAGATTCAACAGGAAGTTGAGCCTTGTATTTTTATTAAATATGAATATACTTCAGATCCTATGAAAAAAACTAAATTTGTTAAACGATTAATTGTAATGGCTTGCCACTATGACATATATGACGATGATGTTGCAGTTAAATATGGTGCAGCTATTTTCCGCCAAACCCCTGGACAATATAAAAAACTAAATATTAAAGAAATTCGACAAAATTTGATTGAAACAGCCACTGCACGATATTATAAAAATCCTGTAGTTGTTGATTATTTAGGCCATACTTATAAGGAGATGTTTACTAATTCTAAAAGAGTACAGGGTAATACTGATAAATATCGATCAGGGGATATTCAATACATGGTTCGTAAATTAGTTCATAAGTTAGGTGTTAAAGGAAAATCTATGTAATAGTGTGCTTTTTTTTATAGTTTATAATATTTTTATAATTATATAGAAATATCAAAATGGAAAAGCAAAATGATAATAATATTCCATTACTAGCTCTTGCATGTATGGTTAAAAATGAAAGTGAAACAATAGAAAAAACATTAATGTCTTGTATTGATTATGTAGATAAAGTTATTATACTTGATACAGGCTCAACAGATGATACACAAAATAAAATTAAAGATATATGTCAAAAAAAAAATAGAGAATTAGTTATGAAAGAATCTATTTTTGTTGATTTTGCAACTAGTCGAAATGTTCTATTAGATCATTGTGTCGGACAAGCACAATATCTTCTTTTATTGGATGCGAATGATGAATTGTTAAATGGTTCTGAATTAAGACAATTTTGTCAGCAATATAATGGCGATGAGGAATCTTTCTTATTAAATTTTAATTTAAATAATGTATTAGATTTTTATACTGCACGATTAGTCAAACCAGGAAAAGGTTGGAAATATTTTGGAGTTGTACATGAATATTTGGCAAGAAGTGATGGAATGATATGTAAATGTAAAATTAAAGGAATTAACATTAAACAAATTAGAACTAATGCAAATGATATACAAAAAACAGTTAGTAGATTTCAAAGAGATAAAAAGTTATTGTTAGAAGAAACCGAAAAGGAACCTAAAAATTTTAGATCAGTGTTTTATTTAGCACAAACGTATAGTTGTACTCAAGAATATGAATTATCTTTTAAATATTATGATAAGAGAACTTCAATGGGTGGTTTTGAAGAAGAAATATTTTATTCATATTATAAATGTGGCGAATTAACAGAAATCTTAAAAAAACCATGGGAAGTATCATTTGATTATTATATGAAAGCATTTAACCATACCCCAAGAATAGAACCATTACTAAATATTGCAAAATATTATAAAGATAAAAATAGGTTGCTGGCTTATATGTATTGCAAATTAGCAATTGATTTACCATATCCCGAACATTTGTTACTTTTTATAGATTCACAAAAATATAATTTTGAAAGGTGGATAACAATGGGTGTTATTGCATACCATGCTGCTAAAGAAATAGAAAAAACATTTAAAATAAATTATAAGGATACAGAATATTTTACAGTTGGTAAAAGTGCAAATATTATGGCTTTAAAGAATTCAACAAATGAACAAAATAGCGATATTATTAAATTAAATTTAATATTTTATGAATAATATAGAATATATTAAATATGAAAGAATCATATGATTATCAAAATTTTAATAAATTATACAAAGCCACAGCTTCTAAATATTATGAACCAAAATCATTGTATGAATTAAAAAATCACATTAAGGAAAATAATAAAGTTAGGGTATTTGGTAGCGTGCACGCATTTAATGATATTTCGTTACCAGCTGGTTCCGGCGCCTTAATAAAAACAAATAATTTAGATAAAGTTTTGGAAATAAATAAAAAAAATAATACTGTTAAGATTGAATCAGGAGTTATATTATATAAATTATTAGATGAATTAGCAGTGCATAATTTAACGATACCAAGTGTGACGGCAACATCATATGTATCTGTTGTAGGAGCTATTAGTACAGGAGCACATGGATCAAATTCTAAATTGGGATCAATGGCTAATTTAGTAATCTCAGCGGAAATTGTTAAAGCAGATGGAACATTATTAGAAATAAATGAAAACATGGAAGAAATGAAGGCAATAAGGTGTTCATTAGGTTGTATAGGAGCAATTTATTCAGTTACATTACAATGTGAAAATATGTTTGGAATTTTAGAAGAAAAGAAAGTATTTAAGTGGAATGATTTTTATAATAACATGGATACATTATTAGAAAAATATGATTATCTACAAGCAACTATTGATCCTTTTGACGATCAAATGAATACACATGTTGAGTTAAAACAAAAAGTTAAATTGGATAGTAAAACAAAAGGTTATAAAAATCTAACATCAAAATATAATGAATATTATATTGAAATTGAATTGGCATTTGCATATGAATTAGCTGATAAAGCATTAAGGAGTATAATTAAATATCATAGATTTTATTATAAAAAATATGGTATAAAATCAGATTCGACAATTTTAATTCGATTTAGCGGATCAGATAATTCATTTATTAGTATGTGTTCCGATAGAAAAACAATTTATATTAGCACATTTTTTGGAAAAGGTATTGAACCAGAAAAAGTATACAAGTTTATGAAAAAATTATGTAATAAAATGATTAAATTGTATAATGCAAGACCACATTATGGGAAAATAAACGATTTAAATAAAAATCAAATGGAACAAATTTATGGTTCAAATTATAAAAATTTTCAAATAATTAAAAATAAATTAGACCCAACAAATAAATTTTCCAATGATTATATTAATAGGATTTTTAATTGATTCAAAAAAAGTTGAACTTCATTTTATCTATTATATTACATTTATATTAAACTACAATAAAATAGTATGGCTAACTTAACACCCAAACGTAAAAACACTGATACAATTCCTGAATTCTTTCCAAACAAAATCAATAAAACTGTTAGCAAAACAACTCCATCACAATTTAGTCAACCACCTAAAGAATTTATAAAATATGATTTACCTATATCTGCCTTTTTTGATATTGATAATGGGACAATTATTGGAAATTCTTGTGAATTTTATAAAAATAAATTACAAGAGATGGATGAATTAAAAAAAGAATATAATGATATACAACACAGTTTAAAAACAGTTCTTGATTTGCATATTGAAAAATTATTAAATGTTAATCAAAAATTGTGTAAAATTCAAACAGAAACAGCATTTCAACCTGATATTCAATATTCATGGAATATGAATACTGAAACTACTGCAAAATATATATTGTTACAAGAATTAAAAAAAAGGTTTAAAAATTATAAATTCAATAATCTAAAAATTTAAAAATTGAAATTTTTTTATTTAAATATGTGAAAATAATACAACTAATATCCTCATATGACAGAATTATTCAAAAATAAATTATCAGAAGAAGAATACGAATTTTATGAATATATGACCATAAATGATATGGACAAACCGAAATTTAAGCCAAATGATGAATTTTTGGATAAATTCATTAATATACTAGAGGTAGCATTTAATGAGGATAAATTAAGATGCAATTATAATATATCAACTGTTACACATTTTATATCAGATTTAATTGAAAATTATAATTTAACAGCAACTCAAAAACATTTTGAAAGTTTATGTTATATTTATCCATGTCAAGAAAAAGATCCAGTAGCTAAAGGAAACTATGTTATAAAAAAACCTATTATGAATGAACCTTTAGCAAAAGTTTATATAGATAATAAAATTATACCAAATAAATTATGTTTTACGAATATATGTAATAATATTATTTTAGATAAATCATGGAGTCATAATTTTGATGAATTGATATTATTATTTGTTTCATTAAATGTAGAACTATCAATAGAATCATTCGAAATTATATGTTTGTGTTGTGAAAACAATATAATAAAAGAAATATTAGATAAATATAAATATTTAGTTTTGACTGATGATTGTTTTGAAAATATAATGTTTAATGGTCATTCTGTAGATGCGAATATATTGTTTAAATACAATTATAAAATTAATGATCCTACAATTTTTGAAAAAATATTTAAGAAAGCATTAAAATTGAATTGTGATAAATACCTTTTAGAACAATATAAAAAGATCGACGGTAGTAAAGCATTTAAAATGATTGATGATGAAGTAGCTAAAATAGGTTGTATATATAATATAAAAATATCTACAAATGTAAATAATAATTTTAAACCAACTATTAATGAATTACATAAGATTTGCGAAATGCATTCAATCACAGAATTGAAACAATTTGTCAAAAAAAATAAAATTGATCCCGATATTAAATGTTTAGAAATGGCTTGTGATAGAGATGATGCAAGACTTATTAAATTTATATTGTCATTCAATGTAAAACCTAACAAAGATTGTCTTATGAAATATACACATCATGGTATCCATAAAAAAATTACAAATAATGATATTATGATTGCATTAATTGAAAAATATTGTGAATAAATTACTCCAGCCCGTACGTCAACATACCGGGCGACAAATCATTAGAAACTCCAGCCCGAACACTAACATATTTTACCATAGATTTGTGACAGATGTAATCGAATGACAATCTATTGTAAAATATGTAAGCATACCGGGCGACAAATCATTAGAAACTCCAGCCCGAACACTAACATATTTTACCATAGATTTGTGACAGGTGTAATCGAATGACAATCTATTGTAAAATATGTAAGCATGCCGGGCGTAACATCAACCGGTTTCACAAATATATTAATAAAAAAAAATTGAAAATCGAAATAACTATTTACTTTATTGATTAAAATATAATTTTATCCGGAAAAGGGAAACGGTGTGATAATGACTACCAATTCTACCTCTGAACAAAACTACTTCTATCAACCATCTTCAAATAAATCATTAGTACCTATTAAACATAACAAATACTTACGATTAAAATATAACAATAAAATGATGATGAAACGGTTAACATATCTTGAAGGATTATTACAAAAAATGAATAAATTTGTTGAACCCAAGAAACCAGAAAAAACTATTGTCATTGATAAAAAATCAGTTTGGTGCATAGATTGCAATCAATGTAAATCATGGCAATGCGATAATTGCGGGACTATTAATTACAAAACTGCTTTAAATTTAGAATATGAATTAATGGCATGTAGTAAAAAATGTGTAATAGAATTAAATAAAAAATATTATATGAACATGGATAACTGGGAAAAAAATACAAATAATAAAGTTAAGATCGAACAACCGTTTCGATATGATATTATATGCGGGTGTTTTGATGAATAATATAAATTTTTTTATATACATATAGGATATATAAATGCCAGGTTGTTGTGATCTACAAGTTCCTCGTCGTCCTAAAATAGATGATGGTCGATGCAGATGCGTAAAAAAATCATATGCTGAGTTTACTTTTAAATTACTTTTTCCGGTTAGTTCGTTGCCAGGAGATGCTCCCGTTTCATTAGCAGGCTCCCTCCCTGATCCTGAAATAATATTAGGACCCTTCTCCGCCCACGCATCGACAGTACCAAACCCGGTAGTTGTGCCAGCAGATCTTCCAAATACATGCGGTGCTCCGATTTGCAATCCAGCGATATGTTCTCCAATATATTTTGGAAATGTTATTCGTGATGATTCTGAGAATATTAGCCTCGTTGATTTTGATCCAACTACAGGTCGCACACATAAAATACACATTCGAGATGGCGGGTTGTATAGATTTCATTATGAAGCCCTTGTGATAAATCCAGTTGGTAATTTAGGCACATTGATCATACAATTGGTTATAAATGATACTGTACCTGCATTAGGACAAAATGTAATTCCAATGGTTCAAATATTTCCTCCTACACGTCTTGGTAATTCGATTAAAATTGTAGCTTTGAGGGTACCAGATGATACTATTATTCAATTACAAACAATCGCATGTGGTAATATGCAATATGAAGCACAAAGTAGCGTATTTGAAATTCAACAACTATAATTGTTCGAAGAATAAATAAATTTTCATATATTCAATATAATTAATTTATATAGTTAATTATATAATAATGTCAACACAACCAATTCGATCAAGCAGATCAGGTATGTCTGGAGTTCAATCCTATGGTGCATTGAATAGAGCTCGTTCCCAGACCCCGGCTAGTATAAGTAATACGAACACACCATTTCGTCCGGCAAATCGTCCATCACAATCACAAATAAATACAATTAAATCATTCTTCACTCGTCCAAAAGATCGAGTCCATACAGTATCAAATTTACCACGAAGTTCTATGAATAGAGGATTTAATGTTGCAGATAGAAATAAATTAAGATCATTTGTTGATTTTAGATCGATGTTCTATAGAAAAAACAAAAATTTATCACATTATATCTATATTTATAATGGGGTTTTGCCATTTGCATATTATACAGGCACTACCGTTTGTGATATAGCATGGGAATATGACATTCCAATTTGTGATTTATTGTATTCAACTGGTGAAATTGATTATGATGCTTACTGTAATTATAATTGCGATAATATGTATTTTGATGCTCCAATAAATGACTTATATACGGGTCCTGGTGGTTTAGTGTATATTACTTCCGGTAATTCACAACCATATGCATCATATTCATGGCCAAATTATTCGTATGTTTATTAAATATTGTTAGATAATTTTATTGGCTATAATTTGATTTTTATTTATTAAATCAAATTTCTTTATATAATTATCCAACAAAAATTGAGAAAAAAACAATATAAAGTAATCTTATTATTATATACAATAACATCAATGGTTAATTCAGCTGGTCAGAAACGAGCTCAACCAGAAAATGACCCTCATCATATAGTAATGAATTATGTTGTAAATAAGAATAAACAAAAATATGTTTCAAAACATCGAATTGATTATGTAAACAAAGATTTTAAGCAACAATATAATTTGAATAATGTTAACTATATTAGCGGAACTTTAACTTTTTCTCGTACTCATTTAGAAAAATTACGATCATGTCAAAATAATAATATAGTGATACCGTTAGCAACTCAAACTCATGTTTTAGATCATAATAAAAAAATTAATATAATGTTAGATGATAAAATATTAGACGAAAAAAAAAATAGACCAATAACTGAACCATTTGAAATAAAAAAATATAAATTGGACAATGATGAGAAAAAAAAAGATATAAAACAAGATATAGGTAGTGAATATTGGTGGATACGCCGAGTAAAAATACGTGAAGAAATACGAAAATCTGGAATGTCTCATTTATAAAATAGTGGGTTAATGTCAGCCACACATTGAAAAATTGAAAAAAAATATTCTTAAATATGCCATTTAAATTTGACTCTATCATACACATCTTCAATGGCTTCACGTCTGGGCTTGCGTTTATTAAATACACGTCATTTACTTCGAACAGGTTTTGTCAGACAACCAGTGCGTCGATTCGGTACATTTAAGGAACACATTACGATTGAAAATCTCAAGAAACATCCTAAAGTTGTTGGATGTGTTATTGGATCAGTCGGACTATTAGCGGGTTATGGAATATATGACAGTAAATACAGGAAAGAATTCAAAACACACTATTATGATTACACACAAGTTAAAAACACATCAAATTATAAAGGTAAAAAAAAAGATGGGATTGAAACTGAATTTTATATTACAGGAGAAAAGCGTGTTGAAACACCTTATGTAAAAGGTGTGCGTTGTGGTGAGGAAAAACATTATGATCGATCTGGTAATATTATTATGCTAGTTTCTTATGAAAATGATATGAAGCATGGCAAAGAAATTCACTATTTTAAAAATGGTTCTCCTGAATATGTAATATCATATGTCCATGGAGAAAAACATGGAGTTGAATTGATATATTCAAAAACATGCGATTTAATAAAGAAGAATAAATACGAACACGGTAAACTTATTATAGATTCAAAAAAGAAGAAAAATTAATTTTATTTATTAATTATAAATATAGATGAGTTCATTAAATAAAAATCTAATTTACGATACAATGCTAAATTTGACTGATCCAAGAACTGGAAAACCAATAATTAAAAAAGTTGTTGGCGATACTATTTATTGGGATGTAGCCGAGAATGAAATTGCTCCATGGAAAACTTATTCACATATTGTAAAAGCAAAAGAACATTACACTATATCATTTCCAACTGATGATATTAAAATAGGATCAGTTCCAACAGCAATAACTGCTAAATTAGTATTGTCTGACAAACTATTAACAGAAAATAAGATCGCATTACATTTAAAAATGTTAAATTTTCAACCCGAATATTTAATAATAGTTTACAATATCAATCCAACAACATATGAGGTTATGATGGATGCTGAATCTGGAAAAAAATTTAGTAATACTGTTGCGAATTACTACACCAAATATGGGTTGTATCCTTCAATTATTAATAGTTTTGTCATGTGGATTGATCAATTATTACCAATGACATTAAAAAATGTTAAATCAATGTCACAAAAATTATCAATGTTTGGTGGGGGCAAACATTCAGCTTTACCAAATAAGCACAATTATTTTTTATAAAAAATTGAATTGCGAACTAGTACATATTTTTATTAATTAGTTTGATACATTAAATATGAATTCAATGTATCAAACGTTGGATAATACCAACAATAAACAATGTCGAATTTGTTTAGATGATGAGGGTACTGATTTCATAGTTCCATGCAAATGTAAAGGAACTATGAAATTTGTGCATCGAAAATGTTTAGATAATTGGCGAGCATCTGGTTTTAAAGAGAAGGCATTCACCCACTGTGATCAATGTTTATTTGAGTATGTTATTGAGCCATACGTTCCGGATCAAGAAGAAGAGAAAAGAAGAATAAAATTATACAGACAATATGTATGTCGCGATATTATTATTTTTATAATTGTTAATTTGTGGATAATAGCAACATTTTCTGTTTTATCATGGATGTTTGATTTTAATAATGATATTGTTAATCAATTCCCAGATAATGCATTTTGGATGTATTGCTTAATTGGATTCGGATGCTATCTAATAATTATTGGTATATATGGTATTATTATTAGTTTCCAAAGATATTCATGGAATGATGTTATACTATGCGTTGATTGTAGTAGTGAAGGATGTTTATATTCAGTAATTATTGTTATCATAGTACTTCTTATATTTGGTATTTTTATTGGTATAGCACAAAGCATTCACGTATTAAAAGAAAAGGCGCAAGATCACAAACAAAAATTATGGAAATATCAAGAAGCACAAATGATGATAGTTAGAAATTTCGATGATTATGATCCAGAACATGATGTCATTATAGTTTAATTATTTTATTTACAAAATAAAAATATCTAGATTATACATTATAAAACAATATGTCAAATCCAAATCTAAATTACTTCAATATTGAAGGTTTTGCTGCTCATGGTGGCGGTGGCGGTGGTCGAGGAGGCGGTGGTGGCCGTGGTGGTGGTATGGGCCATGGCGGTGGTAGTCGTGGTATTGGTGGAATTCGTGGTGGTGTCAGTGGAGTTCGCGGTGTTGGTTTAGGAGGCCGTGGAATTGGTTTAGGAGGCCGTGGATGGGGTTGGGGTAACGGTTGGGGAGGCCGTGGTTGGAATGGTTGGAATAATTGGGGTGGTTATTGGAACGACTATCCGTACTATGACAATTATTTAGGTTGTGAAGCTTGTGCTTATAGCAACGATCCGCTCTTGTGTCCAGTAGGTTGTCCCCTTAGTAGATACTATAGAACATATGTAGTTTAAATATTATCATATTGTCAACAATTAACAATTTAAAAGAATAAATAATGTAACATAAATATTTATTAAAATTATATAGAAAATTTTAATAATTATCTAAATTAAATATAAATACAATATGTCTAACTGTAATGGTTGCAACAATATAGAACAATTTGCTGCTCATGGTGGTGGTGGTGGTCGAGGCGGTGGCGGTGGTGGCCGTGGTGGTAGTTTTGGCGGAGCCCGTGGTAGTGGGTTTGGCGGAGCACGTGGTGGTCTTGGTGGACTAGGTGGATTACGCGGCGGACTTGGTGGACTTGGCGGACTTGGTAGAAATTGGAATGGCAATTGGAATAGAAATTGGAATTGGTATGGTAGTGGATACGGTGGAGGTTACACAGACCCATACCTTTATGGAGATTATTTGTATGATGATTACCCAATACTTGACAGTTATGTCGATGCATATCCATTATATGATGATTATCTTTATGATTACTATAATGCACCCAATTATATTGCTCCAGTCAATATAGTTGGTGCAGCAACTTACGCATCAACACCAATTGCTTCACGAGTAGAAAATGTTGCTCAACAAGCACAAGTAGCTCAGGAAGAAGCACAAGCATTAAGAAATAAAGCACGAATGATGGGATATAGACGACCAGTTTAATTGGCATGCCTTGCAGGCATTTCGTTTTGCTCAGTTCATTTAATTGTGTAATTAATACTAATAAATTACACAATTAAAAGTGATCAAAGATCGCCAAATGCAACGAGATTCACGTAGTGAATGCCTAGAAATCGACACCAGCCAATCTAACTTTTTTACCACAACTTAATCTTTTAGCTAATTCAGTGAATGAACTCCAATTACTACCTAATATGCTTTGTGTTTGTGATAATAAATAAACATCAATAACAGCTGTTTGAAGTTGTTGTATACTTCTATCGTAAACATGTTTTTTATAAAAGAAAACATGTGATTTATATTTTGGGTCATTTAATATATGTTCATAAATCTCATCACTATCACAACATAAGAAGAATTTTTGATTAGGATTTTTTTGTAATATTTTATCCATTTCTTTTGTAAAAACTTTCCAATGGCTATGGTTCCTCCATTTCGTCAAAGATAATTTTGCCGATTCAGAATAATTTGATATATCTTCATATTTTGCATTTTCAGGTGTTTGACCCATTCTAATGTGAACACCAATCATTTCATTTATTTCATGTTCATATGACCAATTATAAATTTTGGAACAAATTTCATCGACCGGTTCGAGATTTTTTAAAAATAATAATTCTTTGTACCATTCAGTATGTTTATTATTTAATACACAAGCAGAGATAACAAAAATATCATGTTTTGTGGTGTCATCAATATATTTATCCTTAGATTCAGTATAATTATATATAATTTTATTTTTAATAATATGGTCATTTTCAAATATTATATATTCGATTGTGTCGGTTAGATCTAATTTACAAGCATCTTCAATTATAGTTACATTTTTAAATAAATAATTGAGTTTAAATAAATCAGTAAATTTTGCTTCACAATGATGATCAGGTATCCATATTATAATTAATTGGCGATCAGTTTCTTTTGCAATATTATACGCGGATGCTAACGCACGTAAACGATTTCCTAAACCATTTTGTGGTTTAATATAAAATCTTTTTGGTGAATGATGATGTTTCAATGTATAATCTCTATTTTTGATTGCGTGATCTAAGTATTTTTTTTTAATATTTTCTTCAAGTTCAACACTGTATAAAAATTGTCCCAAAAATTCATTATTATTTATTTTTTCGATATGGAACATAGAAAATTGTCCATTCCAAATATTTAATTGGGATATTAATCTATTTTTTTCAATTTCAACGTCTAAACGAATATCAGATGATTGATTTATAATACGGTCTTTATTAGAATGGTCTATATGTTTAATATAATCCAGATTTATCAATAATTTTTTAGCATATTTATCAATACGCTCGTAAAGATCAGAATCATCATATCCATATGTTGTGATAAATTCATTATAACCATTAACATGCATAAATAAATCACGTTTTACATATATTACACCGTTTGTATGTTTTTCATTTTCATTTCTGGATTGCTTCCAATCACCAGTAAAAAAAACTTGTTCATTTTCTAAATTATGATAAGAGAAGAATTTTTCATCTAAAAGTGTATCAGAATCTACTTTTAAAATATTTTTATATTTAGAAAATCTAATTGCTAAATTGTATGCTTTAGTTAATACCCATTTATTAACATTATTTATTGTGATCAAAGTAATTTTATTATCATGATTATGTTTATCAACAATAGATTTTATGGGTAATTTTGATCCCCAATCAACTAAAATTATTTCATTGGGATTAGATGCAATCCATGTTGGTAAAGATTTTTCTAAATGTAAATTTCTATTCATACATACCGCAATTATTGAATTACCATCCTTATTACATTCTAATAATTTTTTATCGTGAGATTTATTAGCAGAAATCCATCGGTTAACTGTATCTGTCAGATTTTTTATTATTGTATCTAGTTCTTTATTTTCCTTATGTTTATATGTCATAGAGTAATGATCTAAATCAACATCCAATTTATCACCAGCGGTGTAGCATTTTAAAAACTTCAATATTCCCTTAAATCTAACATCTTTTAAATTATCATGTAAAAATATAACTGGTGTTTTAAATGCAAGTGCAGGTAATGCGGTATGTAAACGGCTAGTAATTACTAATTTTGCCTGTGCAATTCTATCCAATAAATTTTGCGCCAACTCCATTTTTTCATTATGACCAACTAGTTTCTCAAGTGATTGTTCTAAATATATTGCTTTTTGTCTAATATGTTTTGGTATAATATTATGAAGTAATTCCCGACACATGATATGAGAATCTATGATCAATATTTCGTCATTTCGCGTATTAAAATTATTTTTTAATGTCAATGTTAAACATCCACTAAAATATGATAGTATACCATATTTATTTAAAAGTTCGCAAGTATGTGTATCTCTACATCCGATTGGTTCGTATCGTTTTAAATATTCAATGTTTGATGCGATAGGTTTGAATTCTATTATGTCTTTTTCTTTATGTTTATAACAATCATCACTTGTATGATCAGTTTCATTAATATGAAATGATATCATCAATGGATTGATAACATCCGGGGGTGGAAATTTTGTATATTGACCATCAAACCAGCCATTATATATAACATTGATTTGAGTAGTTGGGGGTCGATCATTATTATGTGCTAAGGTACTTGTTATATTATTAGTGTCTCTATCTACTAAATAATCAATATTAGGGATAAATTGTTTTGCTGCTATCGATTGTATTTCATCGCCAAGATTGTATGATGATTTGTATGACAATATCCCGTATTCTTGTTTATTTCTGGACATGTGTTTTCTATTATATTGATATATATTTATTTATTTCGTAATAAATTAAAATGGTGGTGTACCAATATGCGGACATTCGGAACATCTATATTCATCACCTTTCCCACAATTTCCACATGCCGATATATTTTCTAAATCAACTATATTTTTATTACCACATGTACAATTTTTACATGGTGCACGTTTTTTTGGTTTTTTGTTGGTTACTTTTGACTTTCTATTAATTATTATATTACATTTTGGTAAATTGATATTTTCTATATCAACTATATCATCAGTAGATTGAATAGGCAATACATCTTCAGTCTTTTGGTTGGGTTGCGGATTATTAACATAATCATCAGCCTCTGTTCCGAAATATATTTTTTTATCCTTTGCGCTATCATATCCCTGCAATGTTTCCACATCAACCATAAAATTAATAATATTTGTCCACTTTGGTTTATTTTTTTTTTTATTAATTATTTTTCTGATAATTAATAAAATAATTAAAATGGATGCTATTATATGGAGCATTTCCTGGCTATTCGAAACAGTATATACTATTGTATCAAATATTATATTCAAAAATCAAATTTTCTCAAGTTAAACACTACCTGGCGGACATAATGGCGAATAATAGTCTTCTAATTCTGGGTTGAATAGGTCGCCACCTGATCCCAATTTGATACCATTGTATACTGCTCCTCTAACAACATTGCGAATTGTATTACATTGGAAAGCTGCCAATGATTTTTGTTTCAATGTTTCAAATTCAGCATCTGTCAATTCTTTTTGTCTATTTGCAGTCATGCTATCATACATATCAACGAAATTTCGAAGAGTTTGTTTATTTGTTAAAAATGCTAAACCTTGAGGGTCAACTTTATTTTTTTGTGGCATTGCTTCTTCCTCTGATGGAACGAATGGCATCATTTCTTCTTCCATTGGCATTGGCATTGGCATTGGCATTGGCATTGGCATTGGCATCATTTCTTGTTCCATTTCTTGTTCTTCCATTGGTAATGGCATCATTTCTTGTTCTTGCATTTCTTCAGGTCTAATCATTGGTTGTTGATTATTTGTTTCTCCCCTATTAATGAAGGGAATAGCAAGGGGAAGTCCTGCAAGTCCAGTGAGTGGTGGTGATGTATTACCACATGGCCATATCATGTATATTATACATGCCATAATTAAAACTAAAACTATAATTCCGATTGAAAGATTTGTATCACCCATTTTTATATTATATAATATTATAAAATATAATTTTAGTGATTAATTAAAAAATTATATATTATAATATTATTATGAGTAAATCAAATGAAAACAGAGATGTTACAGAGCAAAAGCTCATGGAGACATCAAACGGATTATTAATTAAATATTATAATAAGGAGGGTGATAAGAAAGAAAAAATTGTTATATTTGGTAAAGGAGATAAATTTTCAATGAAAGAAATGAGTGGTGACAAGAGTAAGGAAACCGAATTAACAAGAGATCAATTGATTGAAGAGTTGAAAAAAAATAAAAAATTAAAATTTGCATTGGAATATGTTAAAGCACAAAAAGGTGGTTTGAAAAGAGGATCACGAAGAAATTCAAGAGCTAGAAAATCTTCAAAGAAAACATCTAAAAGAGGATCACGAAAAGGTTCACGAAAAGGTTCAAAAAGAAGATCGCGCAGAGGTTCAAAATAAGATTTTAGAATTTAATAATAAATGATAACGTAAATTCTAACAATAGGTATATATACAGTAAAATACTATTGAAGACAAAAATATTTAACAACAATAATATTACGAAAAGCACCATATAAAAATTAATAGTGTATTGCATATCAATAGTCAATATTGGAACAGAAAACATCCAATTAATATTTGATAAACCCAATTTATTTAATACATTACCCATAATCCATAAAGAATTATTGGATACTGTCGAATTATTATCTCCAGTATTTATGATTACATTATTTGATGTTGTGTAACGTTTAATATTTAAACTAGAAATATTGAATGCCATTTGATTGTCTAAATGATAATTAATTTTATTTATTTTAAAGTAATCATATAATTTTTTAGCAGTATTTTTTGTAATTAAATATGCACACGTACCTAATGGAAATACTGGTTTATGTAATTGACTAAATTTACTTTTCCCACCGAAACACAATGGACCAGTACATTGTAAACTAATAATAATATCATCTTCATTCAAAATTTCTTTTTTCAATTTGTCGAGATACGGAAGTGCTTTATCATTCAAGTGTATATCATCTTCAATAATGAAATGCCATTTATCGGTTGATTCAGAAATTTGTTTCCATAAAAGAATATGTGATAAAGCACAACCTATAATTGATCTATTACATAATATACTTCTACACATATTTGTTGTTGATTTTTTAATATCTTTTAAATTTAATTTTTTACCATCAACAGCTTTAAATCGTTTATAATTCAAATTATATTTTTTCATATTTTCATCAAATAATTTCAATCTATCTTGACTACGATCTAAATTGATAACATGTATATTTTTTATCAATTCATTATCCATAATAATGTTGTTATATTATATTATAATATAATATTATAATATAATAACATAATGCTTTTGGTAACGATTTGTATAATATTACTAATAATTTCTCTTGTTATTCTTATTGTGAGAAATATTAATTATACTGAAGTTGATGATGTGCACCCACTGATACCATGTAAAAATCATTTGTTAAAAAATAGTAAATATTTATGGGTTATTCCTATTTATAAAAATATACCAATAACCAATTATCCAGCATGGTGTCAGGAAATTAAAAAGTTAGAAAGCAATGGGACAATATTAGGGATGCATGGAGTTGTTCATAATGAAACTCATGATTTTTTATATAGAGATGGAGAATTCAATAAAGATTTATCATATGAATATATTAAATCGGGAATGGAAGTATTTAAAAATGCCTTCGGACATTATCCAAAAGTTTTTAAAGCCCCTCATACTTTAGCAACTTCCAACAATATACATAAAATAAACCAATTAGGTATGAAATATTTTGGTGTTATGAATCAAATTACACATAAAGTATATCATTGCAATGATGATAATTTACCATGGTACCTTGGAGAAAAAATAGTTGACTCAATATGAAATTATAAAATGATAATTATCAATAATAAAAATAATTCCACCAATAATCATCAAAAATATATCAGAATGTTGAATTCCAGTACCTAAAATATACAATGCAAATATATATGCGGGAATCAGCATGTATAAAATATTAAATATTTTTTTTTGATCGACTTTATTACATAATAAATTAGATATTCCAGTAGAAAGATATTCTTCATCAGATTTATTATAAATTCTAATAAATATCATATATGTATCAGCTAACAGGAAACATATTGCAATAATGGCCAATATTTTATCATTATAGTCAAAAGATCTTTTTATAAGATAGGGAACAATTATAAGAACAGGTATTAAGGAATATAATATTATTTCCAATACGATATCATTATGTTTATAAGACATTCCTATATTATTTAATAAATTTACACCCGAGTCTATTATTTTATCAGACATTATACTATTGAATTCGAATAATATTTTGATTTTTATTGAAACAATTTATTCTATTTTCTACAGTTGACGCACATAAATGCATTATGAAAACATTTTCATTACATTCATCATGATTATATATTAAATTTGTTGGTAAAATTGTTGTATGCTGGGAATATTTTAATTTTATTAATATATTCATATTGCCTTGTTCATAACATGTCAATGCCCACAATCCATTTAATGTTTTATCAGCATTAACACATGTAGGATTTAAATATGCAATACAATCTTTTAAAAAATTTTTACCAATTAACGTATTTTTAATAATAAATACTCCTGCGTTAATAATCGGATAGTTTAAATCAGTCCCGACAAATATATCACTTGAATAATTATTTACAATACTGTCGAGACTTGTATTCATATTTTTAATAATTGTATCACTATCCATCCACATTACATAGTCATATTTGTTTGATTCTAATGCATCTAAAACCATATATATTTTACACCAATAAATATTATAACTGCATTTATCATAAAAAATATATTCATATTTCCATTTTTGAGAATATTGTGATAGATTTTTATTATGTTCAATAACATATTCTAAAGTTGGTCTATTATCAAATGTAATTATTAATATTTTATTTTTTTTATTTATTGGTTTGGTGATTAAATTATTATTTCTAACAATATTCGTATTTAATATTCGATAATAATATAATATATCATTGTAATAGATATTCAATAAGACGCGATACTTATTTATGACATAACAAATAATTAATATTATTAATATAACAACTATAATGTCCATATTTATTATGACTTGATAATAAAAATTTAATTATTATCTTGACAACTAATAAATGAAGAAGTTACCCAATGAATTGGATGATCCTATTGATAATTTTTTATCATATATAAGTGATATATTTTGTCCAATATTTAAAAGTTTGGGATTTACACCCAATGGTATAACTGCCCTATCGTTAGTATTAGGAATTATTGCTATTATTTTTATGTTTATGAAACAATATAAGTTAGCAGCCGTATTTTATTTTATAGCATATTTTTTTGATGTCATGGATGGTTATTATGCAAGAAAATATAAAATGGAAACTCCAATGGGTGGTCGTTTTGATATGATATCAGATAAAATAAAGAATTATACCATGATGATTATATTATTCTATCTATTTATATATCATGGAAAATATGCATTAATACTTTTATTATTATTTTTAATTGCAACAGCAAGTATTCATTTAGGATGTCAAGAAAAATATATGGATATCATAAATTCATCATTTCAAAAGTTTGATGAATTATCTAGTTATAAAAAATTATGTCCGGGAAATAATAAAGAATGTGTTGAAAATACATTAAAAGTGACACGATTCGGTGGTGGTGGAGTTGTTGTGCTTATTATATCAATTATTATTTATAATTTGGATTATTTATTAACAAATTAATATAATAATTATCTGCATTATCTAATAAATGAAGAAGTTACCAAACAATTTGGATGATCCAATGGATAATATATTTTCATATATAAGTGATCTATTTAGTCCACCGTGCAAAAAAATTGGTATGACGCCAAATTCTATTACAACAATATCTTTAATATTTGGTGTACTTGCTATCTATTATATGATAATTGCAAATTATCAGTTGGCTGCCATATTTTATTTAATTGCATATTTTTTTGATGTTATGGATGGATATTACGCAAGAAAATATAATATGGAAACAGAATTTGGGGATTATTATGATCATTTTGCAGATATGTTTAAAAATGGTGTCATATTAATAATATTAATATATTTGTTGTATATTCACGGTAAATATGAATATATTTTATTAATTGTTATATTGGGTATTATTTCAATGATACAGTTAGGTGCCCAAGAAAAATATTTAGATTCAATTTCATCTACACATCAAAAATCAAGTACATTATCAAACTTTAAATCATTATGTTTTGCAAATGATAAGGAATCCATTGAAAATATATTAAAATATACAAGATTTTCAGGTGTTGGTATAACAGTAGTTATAATAAGTATAATTATTTTTAACCTTGATGCTATTTTAAAATAAATTAAAGTACGTCATCATCATAGCTGAATTCTTGTGAGTGAGTTTTTGCATGATCACGAGAATATTCATTAAATAATTCATTTGGTGAATATATTTTTGGAGAATCAGATGGGTTATGTTGATAATAAAGATTATATCCGTTTTTATTATCAGGATAATCATCATCAAGATCTTTTAGATCATGAACAAATGAATCCTTCTTCAACCACAAATATATTGTGACAATTATACAAATAAGACCAATTGGAATAAATACATATGGCAAAATTGTATTGTCATTATCGTAATGATATCTATATGGATCATTTGGTTTGTAGTAAATATATCGTTCATGTGAATGATTTAAAATAAATTGGTCAACACACCGATTTATCATAGTTTGATTTTTACAAACTGTAGATTTATAATTTGAATAATATGTGTCATTATTTATGATAAATCCACGATAAATTGCAATTTCACTTTTATCTTCAAAATGGCAACTACATAATAAATTTTTTCCTTGTGTACAATGATTATGGGTGGTATTTAATGGATGTTGTGTAATTAGTGCACTACATGGGATCATATTATGTAATGTTTTTACTAATTCACAATTATAAGCAGTCCAGTAATTCATTCGCGAAATTTTCATTAAATTTTCAGTTGTCATTGTAAATCTTGCCATGTGTATCTGATGTCCAAATATTATTGCAAATGCAGAACATATAAACCCAATACTTATAATAATTAATAATATTATCAAACATTTTTTCTTCTGTCTCCTTTCGTTAGATATTGATTCATGGGTAATGTATTTGTACATATGAATGTTGTTATAAATAAAAATTATAAAAGAAAGATTAACGGATTATAATATCAATTTTTCTTCAATTCTACTTTTTTTAAAGTATAATTGAAGAAAAATTCAGTTTCCAGAAAGTAATATCTCTTTTTTTCAAAAAGAATAGTAACTGCAGAATCTGGAGACAATTTTTCTTTAACACGATCCCAACAATCCAGCTCGTTTTGTATTCAAAAATTTCAATTCAGTTTTTATATTATCAAAATAATTTTGAAAGTTATCAATTTTATTTTCTATAATACGTAATTCATTATTGTACCATTTCAAAGTAATTTTATTATTTTTGTAATCATCATGTAATTGATTTCGCGATTCATTTAATTCGATTAATTGTTTTGGTATACTTTTATAATTTTGTGTTTTAATATCAATATCTTTATTTATTTGTTTTAATACTTCATCACAAATTTTTCGTTTTTGATATACGGTGGGAACATATATTGGGCGCTTATATGTGGGAGGTTTAACAGAAACAGATTTTAAAGTCCTTATGGGTATGGATAATAATTTGGAATTAAGTCGAAAAAATGATCGAGCTAACATAATAATAGAATATGAATAAAATAATACAATGCATATTTTATACGGTTGATAATTCAATTTTTTATAAGAAATCGGATGTGCAAAGTATAGGTTGTTAATATTTATTAAATAAAATATCTTGCAATAATATATATATTCATGGATCAGAATTTTTATAAAAAATTTTCAGCGAAGCAACAAAATAGCATTATGGAATTTATGCAACGTTACATTCAGAATGATAATAAAGAAAATGTCAAACCAACAGGAAATCTTTCAGCAAAATTAACAGCCAATGATCTTGTACATATGGAAAGAAATTTTATTAAATCTGCATTTAATATGGATATTACAAAACCAAAAAAAGTTAATAAAGTTTTAACTTTAAATGATGTCAAAACCAAAGAAGATGTGTTAAATCCAACATCAAATTCAAAACGCCGAGGAAGGGGTAATGATATAGATAATGATCCTGATAATGATGTATGTCCGAGAGTAGATGATATGAGCAATAGTAGAAGAAAATTAAGAGAAAGTATCAAATTGAATGCACCATGTTGTGCATGCGGATCATGCCCTATAAATAAGCCATGTAAAAACAATGTAATTTGCACAGCCGATGATTGTAAAAAAGTTACAATTATATCACAAGAGAATGTATCAAAACTTGCAGGATATACAATAACAAAACCTGGTAGTTATTGTTTGGCATCAGATATTATATTCGATCCAATTATTGACAATATTGCAGTTATTACAATTGCTACCGATAATGTTTATTTAGATTTGAATAATCATAATATTATATTAAAATCAAAAAATAAATTTAATATTTCTGGTATAGTCATTGCCGGAGGTTCTGAGGATATTACTATAATTGGTGGTGGAATAAGTGGATTTATAACATTTGGTATTTTAATCAATCCAAATTCTGAAAATATTAAAATATCTGATATTTATATAAGTGATATAGGTAGTCAAACATTTGTAGGACCGGTAGGCGGTGGCATTTATGCGAATGGAGTTACAGGATTAACGATCGAATATTCTAGTGTTACTGATAGTAGTATAAACACGGGAACTTTAGCTGGTATTGGTGTAAGCAATTGTGATGTAGTTACAATGGAAAATTGTTATTGTAAAAATTTAACAAATGGAAATGGAAATATTGGTGGTTTTCTTGCTGATGGTTGTAATGAAGTAAGATATTTAATATGTACCACATATGAACTCACAACATCAAATGGAACATTGATAGGTGTTGGTTTTATGGGACATTTATCAACTAGTATATATTTTGAAAGAAATTGTTCTCTGGATAATCTAGTTCATGGATCTGGGACACTTATAGCTGTTGGTGGAATTAATGGAAATATTGTGAGAATATATGATAGTATTACAAATAATAATACCAATGAAAACGGTGATCTTATTGGTGTAGGAGGTGAAAATTTAGAAGAAGTTTTTATGACAAATATTATTTCCACTGATAATACAAATACGAATGGATTTTTGTTTGCTTCCGGTGTTATAAATTCAAGTAATGTATATATTGGAGCAGCAGCCGTATCAAACAATCAAACAACAGATGGTATATTAATGGGTATTGGTATATTTTTATCTAAAAATGTCACTATTGACGAAGCAATATCATCACAATATACAGCAACATTTTCAGACAACACAGCGCTTGCATTAACATCCGGAATTGGAATATTAGTTTCAAGCGGTGTTACACTTAGCGATTCGAAAGTTAATAATAGTGGTACGGGACAATTATCTTCAAATATTTATGGTGTCTTAAGTTTTATTGTTGATAATGTTGTTATTGATACAGTAAATACTTCCAATTTTAATACATCATGTTATAGTGCCATCGGTATTTTTTGTTTGATAACATTTGCCTGCAAGCTTTCTCAAAATATAGTTTCATTTGTTAATTCTGATGGTGAAACGGCAAGCGGTGTTTCTTTATTAATGGTTAATGATGCTAGACTTAATGGATGTAAAGTTTCTAATATTACCGCTACGGATCCATCATTTGGTCAATGTTCTGGTTTTGCTAATGCATCAACAAGTACTGTTGTTTTTAGTGATTGTATGTCATCTGCAAATAGGGTTATTGGTACAGGTCTGGCCGTTGGATTCGGATGGGCACCATCATTTATTTCTGATACTTCTGATGGAACAATATGGCGTAATTGTATTGCTCAAGATAATTTTATCGGATTTGATTTATTCAATCAAGGTGGTGCCACATTATTAAATTCGATAAGTCAAAATAATATATCAGCTGGAGTTTTGAATGGAGGAGATAGAACAATTCAAAATAAAATATGTACTGGACTTGATCCCGATATTACACTAATAACTAATAACGCAAATAAAATTCTTTTTAATGGAAATACTGTTCAACATAATGAAGTTGTAGGTTTCCAAGACGATATTGGTGACAATAGTGTATATATAGGAAATACTGCTTACAACAATGGTGGTTTGGTAAGTAATAATTATCAAGGTATTCCAGTTGCTACTCCAATGGTTACATGGACTATTGGTAGCCCTCCTAGTCTCCCGAGTCCCCCAAGTACAATTGGTAGCGGACTACTTAATTATGATATTATTGCACCACCTTAAGAATTAGATTTTAATAAATGAAACTAATTAACATTATAGCATGTTTCAATTATTAGCTTGATTACTGTTGAACTAATGATTGAAAAATAATTATAATTTTTCTTTAAATTTTTTTTTATAATCATTTTGCAAATCAGCCATATATTTGATTACAGTTTCTATACTATTCTCTATTTCGGTATCCTGATTTTTCAAATTTAAAAATATTTCGTTGTATGTTTTAAAATAATCTTCAAATTGTTGTTCAGATGCAGTTTCATTTAATTGTGTTTTATAATTTGGAATTTCCAATGTATTTTGAGCTGGTAATACTGTAGCTGGAATTGTCATTTCATCAGTATTTTTTTTACAATCATAAAATTTTTTGTGTTCAAATCCAATTATTTTTTGACAATGAGGGCATTCAAGCGGATTATATTTACAAATTTTCAAATGAGTGGTTAATTCCCATGTAAATAATTTTATTTCACAATTATTTTTATTATTAGGACAGTTAATTACAAATTGTTTTAAATCATTTTCAAATTCAAATGCTCTATGAAATGGATCTGTTTTTCGACAAATTGGACATTTTTCAACTTCATTGCTACATTCACCACAAATATAATGTGGGCCAGATGAACACTGATATATTTCCCCAATTAAAGTTTCAAGGCATACGCAACATATCAAATCCTTTTTGTTAAATAATTTTGTTATAGTTATTGTTTCACTATCCATTATATTTATTAATATTTTATATATATTTATTAACACTGACAGTTGCATTTTCATTTTTTTATATCATAGCTTCCATTTTTGATAAACTATTATTAATCAATTCAGTTGTTTTTATTGAAAATTCTTTAACTTGTCTAATGTGTTCATATGGCGTCATTGTAACATTATTTTTATCAAACCTTTTGATAAAACGATAAATTCGATTTGTCGATTTAACAAATTCTATAAAATCATCTTTAGCATCTTCATCACATAGATCAGGATGGATTGGTGTATAACTATCCTCATTGGCATTTACATATTTTTCACAACTAATATAATCAGGTTCATATTTTTCATCAATATATTTTAAAAAATCGTCCATACAACCAAAAGATTTAAAAACCATACCAAAGCCAAAATTAAGACGATTGTCTAATAAAGGGATTAATACTGATTCAAATTCAACACACAATCTTCTTCGATTGTCTACATTTCTATAAATTGTATATATGTCATTTTTATTTATTTTAACATTATTTTTCATTTCAATATTAATATCAAAAGTAGAATGGCACGATTTTATTAATGGAAGTGGAAATATTGATATACATATTACAGAATAATTCGTATTAGTATCTACATGCGATGTTCTTCTGATAATTTCCTGATTCATTTCAATAATTGGATAACCAGAATTAGAGTATATCGTAATATTTTTGATATCATTAATTATTGCATTGTTAATCATAAATCCATAAAGTAAATCATATCTTGATTTAGAAAATGTATCTTTATCAGTTTCACATATAAGTAAAGCCTCAAAACTAATTATTGTACTTATTAATTTATTGTAATTTTCCAAATTGGTAGCAATGCATACCGACATGTCAAGATCATCACAATATTCATTATACGTATTATATATTTTTTCACTTTTTTCTACACTTTTTTCTACTATTTTTTGTGGTTTATTTTCCTCATCATCATTTTTCAGTTCATCATAATCATAATCAGCGATATCAGCAATATCATTAACACCAACTATATTAAAAATGATATCAATGAACTCTTTATTAAATCCAATATTTTTACATTTATATTCATGACTAATTGACGAAAACCATATAAATATTTTTCCATTAATATTAATCCTGTAACTTTTTAATGGTTTCATTTTATTACATTTGCTACAAATATGTACTCCTCTATACATTTCAGGAATTAAATTTTTTTCTATTTGACATAAAATATTATAAAATTTATCATTATATTCCATTTTTTCATTTATCAATGTTTTAACTGTGTAACAATGTTTTTTAAAGATAATGTTGCGCACCACATTATCTTCATCATCAAATACATTAATATGTGGTAACACTGCATCATTTAGTTTTTTTTCTTTTTCTGTTTTAATTTTTTTCTCTATTTGTAAAATTAAATTATCTATTTTTGCGAGCATCTGTAATAACAAACTAATAATATTAATTTGTCGTTATTTATTGATTATTTCAATTTTTCCAACTAATATTTTTTTTCAAAGAAAAAATTGAATTAATAAATAAATTGTTATTCCATAAGATAATTTATATTTAATATATATCGAAATGGCGTCAGCTGGTCAACTTTCAGTGCAAGAGAAATATGATCACTATATGAAAGGATATTTGAATGGTGAATATTACTATTGTCCATTCCAAATTGCCAATATTTTATTAGAACAAGAGAAAAAACGTGTAAAATTCGATGAGAAAAAGACTGTTAAAATATTCACGGATGATATGTCTGCAAATTACAAAAAATTAATAATATTTTTAATGAAGCAATCCGGTAAATCCAATAATCCAAAAGCAGTAAAGTGGTTAATTAAATATCATTCAATTGATTTAAAAGATTATGTAGAAACTCTTAAGTATATTCAACAGTTATTAGAAATTGGTCGCACATGTACGATTTGGGACATATGCACAATTGAAGAAAAAAAATTCATGATAAATTCATCATACCCATTAATATCGATTATTGAAAAAATAGTGAATTTGTATACAGAAATTGAAATGAAAATTCAAAATAATCTATTAAAAAGAATTATCAAAAAGGAAACATTAGAAGAAACATTTATTGAGGAAGAATTAAAATCACATTATGAATTTATGGAGAGAAGTATTTATACATATATTAGTTTTCATCATGATCCATTACCGGAATTAGAAAAGTTTTCTAGTAATAAAATTGCATTTCCAGCGATTTGTTTTATAATTGGTACATCTAATTATAAAAAGAAAGACGGAACAATTAATTATATTGTTAAAGATAATAATGTGAGATATGCGTATTTAATACGATCAGCGGGAACAGGTTATAAGAAAGCATTGGAATATTTAATTGTGGATGACGGTATCATGAAACAAAAATTTTTAGCGGATATCCAGAAAATTTTAGTTATTTAATTGGGAAATATTTTGTATGTTAGCCGGGAAACACTTCGTATTTCTACCCGGAAATTAATATACTTTTTTTGGAAAAAAAAGTATATTAACCGGGGAAAAAATTGAATTATATTTCGTTTATTTATATTTATTATTAAATGAATATAAATAAAATATGACAGTTTTAGAATATATATGGATTGATGCAGAGAACAACTTGCGATCAAAAACAAAAATTATAGAGGAATCGATAACAAATACAAGTGAATTACCCTTATGGACTTTCGATGGTTCAAGTACAGGGCAAGCATTTGGTTCGGTATCAGATGTTATTTTAAAGCCTGTTCGTTACTATCCCGACCCATTTTGCTCAGATATTCCAAATAGTTTTTTAGTAATGTGTGAAACATATACGAAAGAAAATGAACCACATGTTACTAATTTCAGATCATCATGTGCTTTAACAGCAAACAAGTCAGAAGTGAAAAAACAAGAACCTTTATTTGGAATTGAACAAGAATATCTATTATGTGATAGATCCGGAGAACCATATAAATGGGTTACAAAAGATGATCCTGGATTTGGAGACCAGGGTCCCTACTATTGTTCGACTGGATCAAATAAAACGTTCGGTAGAGAAATAGTTGAATTACATATGAAATATTGTATGAAAGCAAATCTTAAAATCTGTGGTATAAATGCAGAAGTTATGCCCTCTCAATGGGAATATCAGTTAGGTCCGCTAGATCCATTAGAAATCAGCGATCAATTATGGATTTCAAGATATATATTACATAGAGTATGTGAAAAATATGATTGTACAGTATCCTTTTATCCAAAACCAAAAAAAACATGGAATGGATCTGGTGGACATACAAACTTTAGTACTAAAATTATGCGAGAAGAAAATGGTATTGTTGAAATCGAAAAGGCATGTGCAAAATTAGAAAAAAAACACAAAGAACATATTAAAGTATATGGTGATCATAATGAATTAAGATTAACAGGAATACATGAAACATCAAGTATGGATAAATTTTCTTATGGTATTGGTGATAGATCACGAAGTGTAAGAATACCTTTACATGTGGCCCAAGCAAAAAAAGGTTATTTGGAAGATCGACGACCTGCTGCAAATTTGGATCCATATCGTGTAACAAATATTATGTTACAGACAATTTGTTTATAATATTAACTGGAGAAAAATTGATTATTGAATAGATAAAAAACCCATGGAATCAAATGGTAAATATTACAATTATGGTCGAACACGCGATTAAAGTCAATTCTTGTAGATCAATTAAACTTAAATATTGTGGATTCAGTGTCAGTGATAAAGTATATAAATTGGAGGAGAATACTCCATTGTTGGATCTCAAATGTATTATTGCAAATGAGCTTAAAATGAATATTATGGAAATACGATTTACTAAATTCTATATCGAAAATTATGAACATAGGATACTGGCTGATAATTCACCAATAAAAAATTTTACTGAAATAGATATTTGGGAACCAAATAGTCTTTCATTTAATATGTATTATCAAACAAAGATATTCTTAAATGGAGAGCAACTGGATCACCTCAAAAACATATATAATTATAATTTTCCATTGGTGTTAAAATTAAATATTGAATTTATGAATATGTGTGGTGATGATGTTAAAAATCAACAAAAACAAGATGATGAGTTATGGACTGCTCTTGCTATGCCAGGTTGTGTAAGTTTTATGGCATATGGTGATAAATATTTTGCGAACGAAGGAAAGAAAAAAATTGATCGAAAACATGGATATTTATCACGAGAAAAAATTTGTATTGAAAATTATAAATTTGAGACAGGAGCTACATTTATGGATTTAACAAATATAGTTCAAGATGAAATAGTAAAATCTGGTATTATGAATAAATCACAAATAGAAATAATAGATATTAATGATTTTAGGTGTGGAAAAGTTGGTTATTATGATAAATCTTATAAACATACAAGATATACTCGTCGGGACATTTCAGTGACGTTTTGTCCAGAAAATCAAACTGGACCAAATCATACATGTATATTCGGGAAAAAAACATGTGATTTTAATGTTTATGCAAATGTTCCGATGCTAAATCGTTTTAATACTGGAGATGATATACATGTTCGAGTTGGTGTGATTAAAAATAATTATATTAAAATTTTCTTAGGAGATGGTAAGGAATATATACACATCGATAAAAATGATCGTATAGAAGATATTATTAAAATCGGAATAATTAATATTGACTCGCACAATAATATTATCGATATCCGGAAAATATTGGTGCTTTATAAAGGAAAAATATTGGAGCATACCGATCTAATAAACTGTCATTTATCAAATAATGATGTTGTGTCTTTTAAAATTTTAGAACATGCTGTTCCTAAAAAAAATACAGATGATGAATTATTTAATCGTGTCATTTCTTTGATTGAAAATAACTATAAACAATCACCAGAAAATATACAATATTTATTCAAAAATCTGGATATTATTTATGATACAAAAATTTTATTGAAGCAAGGTGATAACGTTAGAGAATATAAATTATCAATGGGAGTAATTTTATCACATTCTGATATTGATGGCACGAATGTGTTCATTTTATGGAAACAAAACCAAAAACACACAGAATCCAAAACCAATAGTATGATTATCGATTTATTATCACTTCCTTTTAATACATTTTCATGGGAACAAAATAATTTGGCTATTATCTTTTTGATAGAATTTATATACAGTAATATTGATTATAAAAATATCAGACAATACATTAAAAATTTACCATGTATTTTGAAATGGTGTGATTATTTTTCAATGAATAAATTAAAAACTTTTTTGAATAATGAATATATTTGTGAATATTACAATAGAGTTTGTTTATAATCCACCAGGAGGATGAGTTTCGCATTTACCTTCTTCCAATATGTTTATTTTTGGTTTTTCTTTTTTAAATTCTTCATTTTCAGTAGCAAGCATTGTAAGTAATTTTAAAACATCATCTGTATGCTGTTTTAATATAATTTCTATATGTGACTTACAATCATCAATATCTTTTTTATTTGTATAAGTCGAAAGCGCAAGAATAAAATGATGCAGTGCTTTAATAAAATTACCCATATCTTTGTATATCATTGCTAAATTCCAATGCCCATGTGAATTTCCATGTTCATGAGATTTTTTATACCATTCAAGAGCAATATTCAAATCGCGGGGAACACCTTTACCATCATGATATAGATAAGCAATATTTTTCATGGAGGAACTAAATCCATAATCTGCATGTTTTTTATACATTGTCATGGCTTTCTTGTAGTCACAAAATTTGGTGTTTCCGTCTGCATATATCATACCAAGAAAATTATACGAACTAACATTTTCTGACAATCTGTTAAATAATTCGATAGCTTTTTTAATATCCTGCTTAACACCGTATCCCCTATAATATATTAAAGCTAAAATATATAATACCTTAGGATCATTTAATTTAGATTCATTTTCATAATACGAAAAAGCTTTTACAAAATCTAATTCATTTGTTCCATTAAAAAGATCTGCTTCAAAAATATAATTCAAAATATTTTTCACAAAAGGATATTCGATTTTAGTATACAACCAATCAACTACCAAATTCTTTTCAACCTTATTCATTGTATTTATTGTAGTTAATATCAAATTGAAATTTTTATCAAATTCTTCCTTAGCAACACATTTATTGAATAAATTATTAAAATTACAGATATTTTCCATTACGTATGTCATATTATCTAATTTTTATAATAAATAACAACCAATGTATATTTCAATTTTTTTCCAGATTCTCTGGTTACTATTTTTTTTCATTTTTATTCGATAATATAATATTGTCAATTATATCCTGTGTTTCTTTACTATAAAAATTTCTCATGTATCCCCATTGTTCCAATATAATTTCAGATTTTAACCATGATTTCCATATATTAAGCCATTCAGTATTTAATTGTCCGACTGAAGAAATATTGACATTTAATAATCCATAATGTATATTTTCTATCATTTGAAATAATATGGAAGACATATGTGCTTCATACATTTTAACTTTATTTTGATCAATAGTTGTATCATCAGTTATATTATGCGATTGTATTGATTTGTTATTACCATAAATTTGCTGATACAATCGATTTGTATATGGGTAATATATCATAAACATTTGTTCTAGCTCAATCCAATCCGCTTGTCCTTGTTGTACAAATACATTAAATCTGTCCATTTCTTTTTTTTCATTTTCTTTTGCATAATTTTCAAAATAAGTTATAAATATTAAAATAGTACCAGCGAGGGCCAATGTTTCTAAATATACTCTAAATTTAGGGCTAATATCAAATTTAAAAAAAAGGTATGTAAATACAACTAGAACTATAATTATACAAATAATTGTGTAATAAATATTAGATGCCATTATATATATTCTTTAGATAATCAACTTGAAGATTTAAAATTATATTGAATATACAAAAATAACAACTAACTAATTGATTTCTAATTTATCCATTCAATCACTTATGTTCCATAAAAACAAAAAAGTTGATTTTTTATATGATTAATTAGTATAACACAAATTATATTAGTAATCTAATAATAATGGAATTTAATTTACATACTATATCATTTTCTATATGGATTGTAATATGTCTAATTTCAGGAGGTTGGTCAGGAGCACGCTATTCGTATTTGCGAGAAGCTAAATGTTTAGAATATGTCAAATGTCCAGATGTAATGGATTCAACATCACATTATAATTATGAGTCGAGTCATCAATGTGTAAAGATTAAAGATTTATCCGGAATAGAATCCATTGGAGATTTTGATATAGTTTCAAGTCCATTAATTAATTTACCATATACATGTTGGACTGATGGATTCAATGTTGCAACCAATGATCCAAAAGTTGTCCTTAAATGGGTCATTATATCAGCATTTTTAATATTGCCAATATCATATATTATTATAAATATTATTATACATTATTGCAGGATGTACAATCTTAATAAATATGGTCGGCTTGCTTTCTACAAATCAATGTTTCCTTTTGAAGATGTATATCCTACATATGTAACAATCGGTATTATTATTAGTATCATAACAATTGGCTATGTTAGTGGAATGATATATTTTGCTTTCTACAATTTGCATCATCGCGAAGTAACTTGTACGGGATATCATGTCAGGGTTATATCCGGAATAAATACATTTGTAGATTCTGCAAATTGGAAAGATATAAATAACATTACCGGAACATATGTTATATCACTATCATCTTTCCAACCGTCTATACTTCCGGAACCATGTTGGATAGATAATACAAGTTTATCCTTTTATAATCCAAAAACATTATATATTTCAGCAACAATCATTTATGGAATAGTTCTAGCAGTATGTTTGTTGTATATGTTAACAACACATTTAATCAAAAAAATAATTGTTAAACAGATTAATACAATAGAATATCCCCCTTTTAAATATATCACAACAATCGGAGATTTCGTATAACATTAAAAAAATTGAAATTATTATTGAAAGAGATATGTGAATAAGTTAGAACAAAATTAATTTATTTCAGATGGATCCAGTAGAAAAAAAAGTAAATGGAAATTTATTAGTCAGTTTTCCTAATACTTTTACTTGGAAAATAAATGATGTAAGTAAAATGGTTATAGGAAAATATATTTTTTCGGAATCATTTTTTTTTAATGGAATATGGTATAAGTTACAAGCAGGACGAATTCGATGGGAAAGAGAGGATGGTCCTGCGTTCACAATATTTCTTAGTGTAGATTTAGAAAAAAATCGAATTAAACCAGATGATCAATATCTGATCAAAGTTCAGAGTAATTTTATATTTCATAATGTACAAACTGGATTAAAGGTTGAATTGCGTCAACCATCCAAAGACACATTTATGAATGGTGCAAGGGAATTGGGATATTTTGATGCATTTAAACAATCGTGGGAAGAATTAACATCAAAAAATTCTTTGTATGTTAATTCAGAAGATCAGCTTAGTATATCAGTGTCATTAGAGTAAGACAATAATTTTTTTATCCAATTAAAAATTGAAAAATGAAATACATAAATATTATAATAGAAAAATGCATAAATCATACAACTTAATATGGCAATTGAATTGACTATCGATTGCAAACATGTAATTGAAAACAAACATAATCCCATCATCAGGTATATTACAAATCATCCCTCAGTTCAATCTGAAAGGTTACTGTATGTATTAGATACAAGTAATAATAAAATTGTTCAAAAAACACCGACCATGAAAGGATATTGGAAGATTGATCCAAATAATAATAATTTAATTTACATTTTAACTAAACAAGGATTTGGTAGGTATAATGCAAATGATGGTAAATTTGAAAAACTTCTTACTTTTTGCTATGATATTATACCACCAGACGAAGAGATTATTGTAATTGATAGAACAGATGATTTATTATCTCATTCAATAATTCGCATTAAATTTTTATGTAAAGAAAGTTTAAGGTCAGAAACTAAATTTAAAGTTGTTGCGAATTTGATAATGGATAAAGAACAAAAATTAATTGCAACATTTTATGAAAACGTTGAAATGGTACAGGGACGATATTTAATTACAAGAGATGGTTGGGATTTTATTAATGCTGTGTATGACATAAAAAATAATAAAAAATATGTTTTACAAGTCGATGATTGTAAGAATTTTATTATATTGAACGAAACTAATTTTTTTGTTGAATGTACATCTGGTTGTAAAATTGTTAATATGGAATCACAAAAAATTATTCTTACAAAGTAATATCATGAAACTAAATTTTTTAAAGTAATTTTATTATTTTAAAAAATTGAAAAAAATAAATTAAATTAATTTTATTAAATGATAACCATAAGTCATAAACTTTACAAATGGATTCTGGTAACACCAAAGAAATTGAATTATACAATCATATTATGTACAGGATAAATCATTTGCATGAAAGAACAAGACCATTTGTTTGTTCAAAACCAATAGAATTAATATTGTGGACTTCACAAGGTGTTTTAAATGGGGAGGGAAAGGGAGAATTAAATATGTATTATTTAGGTAATGTAATTATCCCTGAGGATAATTATTTTATTAAAAAAAGTATGATATGTACATACCAGTCACTACTAAGTGTTTTACAAAAAATACATAAATCATTTATAGCAGAAAATATTCAATTGAATATTGTCGATAGATTATCTAATGTTTTTGAGGAAGTAGATTTCAATAAAAAATTAACTCAACCAGGAAGTGTAACAATGTATATTCAAATGACACAAACACATATAGAACACAAAGAGTATATAAATAAAGTCGTATCTTTAAAAACTGAGATTGATGAATTAGAAAAAAAATTAATACAACTCAAGAAAGAATATAATGACATGCAAAATATTTTAAAATTGAATGATGAAATTTCCCATGGATTTACTTATTTTACCTAAAATTTTTTTTATATTTAATTTGCTTATTAATATTTTTATAAGGTATATCTTTTTTCATGTGTTTATAATGTTTATATTGTTTTGGTTTTTTTTTATTTGTTTGTTGTTTAGATATAACGTCTCCATCAAAATCAAAATCTATATTGTATGCAATTTGTTGATACATGTTGAGATATGCACCGCTTTGAAAATACATACTGTAGGGTATTCGTGGATACTCTACATAATAAAATGACTCCATCCTCCCTCCCCACAAACCAGAACCATTACATGTATATGAGGGACAAGAGCTTTCCTTGAGACATTTATTATAACAAGTTGAATAAAAAGATACAATAAGACATGCTTTACATATGGATGTGTCACATACAGCTCGATGAAAAGGATAATATTGATCGTTCTCCTGTCTACAAACACAATAGAGAGATAAAAATTTTTTTGTTAATAATTTTGAAAATAAATCAGGAAATGAATTGTAGGTAGCTAAAACCATTTTATTTTCTAAATTTTGAACAAAAAAATTTGGAGTTAACTTGTAATACACAGGACAAAATTTAGAAAGTTTAATATGTTTTCGTATTTTTTGAGAAAGTTTGTAAACATTTATTTTTTCCTCTTCACCAGTAAATTCCAATACATTATTAAATAAATCCCTAATATCGAGTATTTTATTTAATGGATGTTTTTTCATTTTTTTTCGTAACCGCGCATCGACATGTTTACGTGGTTTACGTAAATGTCTGTTTTTTGGTGGCATTATATCGATACCAATATGTATATATCCGTTCATTAATGGAATGTACTAACACATATATTTTCAACTTTTATTGAAAAAAGATGAAATTAAATCAAATAATACACTGATGCAAATGAATTAAACACAAATATTATGAAACTGAATATTTGTATTTATGGAGAAGGAAATGTTGGAAAGACAACACTGTTACAATCATTATTTAATATTGATAAAGTAAAATCCAATAATGAAGAAATCATTGATTCAAAATATGTATGTAAGTTAGACAAATATAAAGAGTGTAAATTTAATATTACTATTATTTCGAAACCAGAAATACTATTTAATGATTATCATTTATTTGATATTATAATATGTGTGACAGATAATACATGTAAAATAGATAAAAATTTTATCCCCCTACTATTAAAAAAAATTAATGATAACTATATCAAATTTGGTATAATCACATACATTTTATTTTGTATTAACAAATCAGATTTAATAGATTATGAAATCGATGATGATGGAAGAATGAAATTTGATACTCATCACAATGAATTATTAACCAAACTATATGAATATGTTGGTGAGCAAACAAATATACTATTAAATGATGATTATAATAAGAAAATTAAAAACATTTTTTACATTAAGATGTCGTGCGAACAAATATATATAATTAATAGTTTGATTGAAAAAATTGACATTAGTGATAGATTAATTGATAAACTTGGTATTTTGGAATTTGGTAAACAAAAATGGAAAAAATTTAATTCAGCTGAAAAAGCTAAACAAATTACAACTTTAGTTAAAAAAACTTTATCAAAAGATGAAATTTATGAGGACAGAATGATGATATACGGATATACAGATTTCCATGAACATATTAAAAATATTGCAACGAATTTAATAATAAATGAGAATTTTATAATAACAAAATATAATTACATTACAGCATTAATCAATGTTATTGTAATGGAAAATGTTAATATGATATTAACGGCAATTATGGAAATAATTAAAACATATTCACTGTTTGATCATAATGAACATTCTTCACGTGAAACAGAATTAAAAACTAATCTGGAAAAACAAATTATTCATATATTCAAAACCACATATCAGTTAGATGGAATATCAGAAGACTCAATAAAAATATATGAGGATGCTATTGATAAATTCAAATTATTGTGTGTTAAATATGATAAAATATTAAATTGTAATCAATTAAATGAAATATTATCTGCTGTTCAAAATCAGTGTAATACAATATATGTCAATAAAATATTTAATGATAATACAACTCTTACTATTGTTTTAGATTATGTTAAAAAATTAAATAAGAATGGTTATAATGATATGGAAACAATATTAAATAAAATATTTACTACTAATTTATCAATTGATCAATGGATTGATAATCCTCAAAATGTAATTACTTTTTTTGAAGAATTACAAAAAAATAAATCGATATCCAAAGAAAATACAATAGCAAGTATATACAATCTTTTAACCAATAAACTGAATTACATTTCATCAACAAAAGAGATTAAATCTGAATATTTAGATTATTGTTATTTGTTAGTTGAATATATCCCCAATTTGTGTGATGATAAATATTATTATAATTTTGTTAAATTTAAAATTGCATTATATGATACAATTAATATATTAACATGTAGACGAGTTACTAATGGTGATTTAAAATGTCACAATATTAGTAGCGATACAGTAGCACTAAGAAAAGAAATATTATGCATTGAATACTATTTACATAATTTAATGAATGACGAGGAGAATATAGAAGATAATGGCGAAACAAATAATTCTGCAAGTGATAATAATAGTAATGATAGTAATGACAGTAAAGATAGTAAAAACAGTAAAGATAGTAAGGATAGTAAAGATAGTTAACAATATTATATTTATTATATATTATAAATTATATAATGTCACAGATATCATTCAATCCGTGTATAGAATGTATTGAAAATTTAAGGAATAAATTATTTAAATTAAAAACTGATTATGGAATGATAGAATATAGGAGAGCAAAGGACATAGCATTAAAAAATTTTTATGATATTTATTCAGGATTTAGTAGTGAAGAAATAAACAAATTAGTTAAAAATGGTAAAAAATTTAATGTTGACCATATCATTCCTTCTGAAATAATGACTCCCGGTGAAAGGTATGATAACTTTTTATTTATTAATAAAGAACCGTATCATGATTTGCATTTAATTATGCCCACTCTTAGTGAAATTAATACGCTACGAGCTAATTATGTATTTGGGTCATTTACCGATAGAGATAAAATGATTACTAAAATTAAATCTCTCAAAGCACAAACAAAAGATACTTCAATTATAAATGGAGATAAAATATTCAATAATACACCAATTCCAGCTAAAAAAGCAGAATCACCTACAACAGTTTCTAGAGAATCCTCATTAATGCCATTAGATTTAGGGGGTATAAGATCATTGCCTACATATAATGATAATTATGTAGATGCCAATACAACAATGCCCGGTCGTAGAAAAGGTAGATGTGAAGTGGGAAGTTGTATTTTTCAACCATCTCTTCGCTTTTCTGGCGATATTGCACGGATTACGTTTTATTTTTATTTAATGTACGGGTATGATCCTTCTATTCGACCACATACATTTGATGTTCCGTGGTTAGGTAATGTGTATGACGATCAGTGTAAAGGATTTAGTTTTGTAAAATTTAAAAAATTTTTCATAGATCATATTGTTGATTATTATAATTGGTCCCGCAACGATCCAATCAGTGTTGAAGAAACGAATAGAAATAAAATTATTATGGAAAAAATTCAAATTCCTAATATTTTTATTGGCTATTATGATCAAAAGTGTTCTAAAGAAAATTGTACTAAAGATGATAGATATGTTAATTCATCTCATGCAATGATAGAGGAATTATTTTTTGGTAAGACACATGACCATAAAAAATATAAGGATATGACATTTTTTGTTGATGAAGGTGCTGTTGTTAAACCGTATATAGCAAAATATGACATTGACTTAAATAGTCATTTAAAAAAAGAAATGGATGATACAGTCTCTGAAAAAATTATTAATACTGATTGTGCTAAAAAAATATTTTCTGATAATTATTTAAATAGTAAAAAATTAATTAAAGATAGTGTTAAATTTACAGTTACAGAAACTCTTCCAACTACAACACCAGCTCCAGTTCCAGCGAAGAGACGAGGCCCGATCCCTGCAAGAAGACCGGTACCAGCGACTTCATCAGTAACTCCACCAGTGACTCCACCAATGATTCCACCAGTGACTCCACCAGTGACCACACGAGCGACTACATCGATTGTTCCAACAGTAACTCCACCAGTGACTCCACGAGCGACTACATCGATTGTTCCAACAGTAACTCCACCAGTGACCCCACGAGCGACTACACCGATTGTTCCAACAGCAATTCCATCAGTCACAACACCAGTAAGTTTGCCAACTACAGTTCCATCAAAAGTACAATCTGGAGGGAATATAAATGATATCAATTATAAAAAATATATTAAATATAAGACAAAGTATTTAAATTTAAAAAATAAAAAAAATTGAAATTAATTACGTATAACATGCCCGTTGATTTGTTTCAAGTATAAAATATATTAATGCGTAAAAGAGAGCAACGATATAATAAATATGCAGGATGTGAATATAAATATGATGACGACTGTGCTGATAACGGTTGCGAATGTAGGTACGGAAGTAAATATTGTAGTTGTGAGAATGTAGAAGAAAAACCAATAAAAAAATTTCCGGTAAATTCAGGACCAGATAATATAAGTGAAGCAATGGTATTTCATGAAAATCGAATTATTCATTTGGAATTTATAAAAGGCAAAGGATTTTTATTAATTTCAATTTATAATCAATATATTGAAAGCAAATTGATAATTGACAAAATTGAAGGACTGTCAATTACAGAAACAGATTTACCATTTGTTATGCCCAATGAACCAGACGATATTGATAATGCCATATTGTTTCATGAAAAAACTATAACTGAACTTAAACAAATTCAAGAAAAAGGATTTAGTGTAATTTCAAAATACAATGATTATATCACGAATAAAGCCATTGTTGATAAGATTCAAAAAGAAATAAGTGAACGAAAAGCAAGAGAAGAAGCTGAAATAAAGAGGAAGAAAGATCTTGAAGAAAAAAAATGGATGGAAGAAGAAACGAGGAGGCATAATGAAATTAATGAAGCAAAACGCGTCAAAAAATTTTTAGAGGATTGGCGACCTTATCTCATTCGTTGTATGGAATATATGGGTGATCCTGTTGATATGAATCATATTGCATTTACAAATGAAAAAGAAATGTTGAATTACATTGTGGAAGCTCATGAAGCACACAATGATTCATTGCTTGAAGGAAGATCATTTCCTGGTTGTAGTGCTCATGGTATTTCAGGTGGAGAATATGGCTGTAAATGGACATATGGCGATTACAGATGTTCTTGTTCTAATTATAAAGGGTTCAAATGGAACACTGATGACATTAATTCGATAAATTTAAATAGATTTTCAATTGATTCGACAGAGCCGACGGGTTATCAGGAACGGATGTGGTAATAATGAAAAAGTTGAAATATAACATTAATTGTATGTCTTTATGATTTTTTTATTTAATTATATCCGTTAAATGGCTTTTGGACATAAAACTCATCATTCATTATTGCAAGAATTACCACAGACTGCTATTTCTTCATTTCTTCATTATGAACCAGATAATATAAGTGATGCTGTAAAATGGCATCGTAACAGGTTAATTGATTTGGAAAATATGCGTCGAACAAAAGTCGATAACCATAAATTTACATCAGTTCAAGATTTTGAAAAGTATAAAAAAAGACAAACTGGTGAGAAAAAGCCAGTGCATGTACAAGATGGTGATCGGGCAGATATTATATTGACTAATTTTATTGCAAAAGAGAAGAAATATATTGAGGAAGAAGAAAAAAATAGGTTGGCCGTTCAAAAGATAAAAAATGTTGAAGAAAAAAAGAAACAAAATTATGAATTTGATAAACTTGTTAAAAAATTGCTTTTTGAAATGAAACCATATGTTATCCGATGTCTCAAGCGAAATTGTAAGAAAGGTGAGTCAGTTAATATGAAACATCTTGCATTTACAGATGGTGTAGTATTAGTTGATTTTCTCACTCAGGTCCATATAGATCACAACGATTCGTTATTGGCCGGTACAACATTTCCAGGTTGTAAAGCATTTGGAATTGAAGGTGGACATGAAAAATGTACATGGACATACGGCGAATTCGATTGCTCATGCACAAATTTTAGTGGTTTTACATGGAACACTGATAATGTAAATTGGATGAATTTAGATGAAATTTCAATTGATTCTAAAGTACCAGTTGGTTTTCAAGAAGCAGTATTTTAAAAATTGAATATCTAAGTATTTGGATATTGTTATTTGAAATTCAATATTTTATATAATAGAATTACATTTAATATGAAAAATATATTTTTAATTGCAAGACGATGTAAAATATCCAAATTCGCAAGACAAGCCCAACCGATTAATTATACAGTAGTATTTGCACAACAAAAAAATTTTAGGACATGGACATCAGTTAAGGCTAAATTACCAGTAGAAGTTGATTTTGACTTACCAATTAGATCAATAGAGAAAACTCATAAAATATCACCGTTAATAAAGGTCAATAAAATTCAAAAAGAAGAAAAACAAATAAATAATTATGAAGAACTACCATCATATATTTATGAAAAAATTAAAGAAAAAGCACGGATTGAAATGAGAAGAACTTCTACTTTTCAAAAATATGAGTATGAAATAAAATTATCACATGTTTTAGAAGTTCAAAAAGATTTAGAAAAAGAATATTATGTAGGTGACAAATCATCACGTGAGCTTGTTCAAATCAAAGAATATATTGACATAATTAAAAATTTAATAAAACAGGAATCTTTGAAAAAAGTGCATATGTAATTGCTAATGAACCAGATTTAATTTCACATCACAATTGTTTAGCAGAAATTATAAAATCGATGAAAAAGAAAGTTGCTGAATAAATAAATCTTGTTTTTTTATTATAACATTTAAAGTAACAGCATTATTAATATAATAATGTGCAATTGTGATGTTTCGATTGACGAAATTAATAATCAAATTCGTGTGTATAATAGAATGGTAGAAATGGAAAATATGACAACAGGATATTATATTCATTGTTCATGTAATTTTTGTGATAATAATTTCATTGAATTAATTTTTAATAGATTGGATGCCAGGGAATGTCCTAAATGTAATAAGATAATATGTTACAAATGTGACAAACATCGTCATAATTTTGATATAGAATGGAATATTATCGATGATCCTATCATTGAAAATTTTCAATATTTCATTGAATTGATTGAAAATAAAGAAACCTACTAATATCGAACAATAGGTGAATTTCTTATACACAAATTATAATTAGTTTTATCATAGATTTTTTGACATTCAAAACATCTTTTGTGTGATTTACATACAAAATTAGAACATATATTAGGTGGTAACTCGTGTTTTATTTGTGAAAATTTTAGAGTTTCACCGACAACAGGGTTTTCTAAAATAGTCTCATGTGAATAAGTCGGCATATCACATTTATTTAAAGAAACTTTTACAGGTTCTTTAATATCAGATGCATCAACCTCTAATTTACATTTACAACAAAGATTCATAATAATTTTGATTGGTTTATCTAAATCAACTTTCATTTCAGGAACACCGCGGTAAAGACCATTACTTTTTAAAAAATCTATTTCCTGTTTTGTTTTAATTTCTTGAAATTTAACATGATAAACACATTCAAAACATTCTGTTGTAATTTTTGTTGATGTTCCACTACCATGGGAATATTGTTCATTACATCGATCACATGATGAATATGATTTTTCATCTGGACAACATTCATGACCACATATGCATTTAAAATGAGTTTCTGGATAACAATGTTTTAATTCAAAACCTGCTAAATATTTTTTATATCCTGGGTTATCTAAACAATCATCGCACATTGTTTTAGATTGTATTTTACATTGACCAATTGGTGAACCACCTTTGATTACTGATGGAAACACATGAACGTCTTGGCCTACATACTTTCTTCTTCCACAGAAGAAACATCCAAAGCAACCATTAAAATGGTAGCCTAAAAAAATATCAGGTTTTGTGTTTGCTGACGCCATTATTTTGTTATTATATTGTTTAATAATAAAGAAATTTCAGGGTATTGGTTATTCAATTTTTCTCCAGTCAGGCATTTACTTTGTAAATCTCATTGCACTCGGCGAACATGTTCGCCGAGTGAAACGAGATATGCATAGCATGTGCCTAGTAATGTGAATTTTTTTTATTCATTTCGTCGATCAACTTTTGGATTTCTTTATCTTCCTCACACAACATATATTTTTTATTTTCTTTAATAAGTAATGACTTTTCATTATCAAAATCTTTTTTTCCAAAATAATTTTTTAATACTGCAATTTGGCTTGAAAATAATCCTCCACCAATAGAACCTATTGCAATATGAGCCAATGACAATGGACCCATTGAACTTGCTAAAACACCATATGTTACCAGTCCACCAACACCAGTACCAACAAGTGAATATGTTGCTACAGATGCAGTATGATTTTCTACCATATCGCCTGAATATCCATTAACAATGTTAAAGTTATATGGATTTTCTGTAGATTGGTAAATATAAGCAGGTATGTGATATGGTATAATCATTATATTTGCATTTTTAAAATCCGTATCGAGTTGGTCTATACGAACATGATCAGCTTTATTATTGCTTTTAATGTGTTGATATGCACGATCTTTTTCTATTGTAAAAAATAATGATTCAGCAAGTTGCTTAAAATGAGCCATATTCATTTGATAGGAGAAAATAAATTTTTTTCCAGTATTTACTTGAGATAATTCCTTTAGATTATTGACATCATGTGTTTGAAATTTTTGTTCGATAATGGATGGTGGGTAAACAAATCCAGCATACTTTTGTGTTTTTTTATTATCAATAGAATAATCAATCTTATCTAATGTACCATTAACGGGATACCATTTAGTTGTAGTGTCAGTATATTCTTGCATTGTGATAGTTTTACCAACTACAACAGGCATCGTATAAGTTGACGTTGTATCAACTCCTCTTTTTCCTATGTATGTTGACACTAAATTACATGCACTGCTACCATAAAATGGTAAATAACATTCTTTAACACGGACAGCTTCAGATTTTGATTTATATTTTTCACCAACAAGATTATCTGCTTGTTTGCGAGAAATCTTTAACGGTAAAGCCCGTAATGTTGCAAAATTTCGTCGTGGATTAGCGCAATTCCTTAATCGAACTAAATGTCGCATCATTTATCCTTATTGGAAGTATATTGAATTATGAAACTAATAGATATGTCATATTTAATTATGTTCAATTTTTTTAAAAATATCATATATCTCAATGTATTTAAAATCAAATTTAAATACATCAGATATTATCCAAATATTATTGCTATTGTCATACAACATAAATATTGGTGTTTTGCATGTAGAACAAAATCCACGAACAGCGCGACTGGAAGACCTTTTTATTATAATTTTATCAACATCAATACTTTTTAACAATGATTTATCATATTTAGAGAACATTGATGAGTCTCTATTATAAAATTTTTTGCATATTGAACAAAAACACCGCGCAATTTCTTTTGGTAATGCTGGTAAATTAAATTTGATTTGATTACAAGAACATGAACACACACAATTTGACATCTTGCTTCTTTTTATGTGAATAATATTCGTATTCGTTAATAAAACTTCAATTTTTTTAGATAAAAAATAATATACACACTATATAATAATGTCATTAATAAAAGCTGTCAAAAGGAATATTCCTAAAAGTGCATCGGGTATTAAATTAATAAATAAAAATAAAAAAAAAATATATGTAAATTTAGGTAATTTATATAATCTAGCAAATATAAAGGACAAGATAATAATAGGAAGAAAAGGATCGAAAACCATGAAAAATATTATGATTCATATTCCGATGAACCATCAAAAATATAATTTAATTAATCCACAAATTATAAATTCAAATTTGAAACCAAATAAAAAAGGATTTGTGGATGTAGATTATATAATTTTAATTCAAAAACCATACATAACATTACGTGGCATATGTAAATTAATATCAAAATATTGTATTGAAATTTATAAAATATATATAAATAACCAACCAGAAGATTTTATGCACAATATAATTCCAGAAGATGCATCCAGTGTAGCATCTGAATTTGAAATGTATGAGATAAAAATTACAAAAGGTAAGAATAATCATATTTATTATGAATTTGATCATTAACATTTACCACAAAACAATGCATTTTTCAACATAGTTGTTCCAAAAGGAATGTAAGTCAACATATAATAAATTAGTGCACAAAATTGAATGAGAGCAAACAATAATACAATCCAAATTGACCATCCATGTACAGCAGCAACAATGGTCATAATCATGGCGGTTATATAAACACATGTTGGAATGATACGTTTAAATTTAAACATTGCTTTGATTTGGCTAACAAATCCGGCTAAAAAGAAACTGCCACATAGTGCAACAACATTTCCCAAAGAATATAGCAATGCAAATTTTCGTGGGTTAGCTATAGAAATGAAGGCAAGCCAACTCATCAGTCCACCGATACAAAAAAGAACACCAAAACACGAATAACGTTGCATTCGCGTCAAGCCACATGTATCACATGCTTCCTCCAATTCACTTTTTGGTTCAAGTCCAATGGCAACAGAAATTTGTTTAACAATTCCATCGTCTTTTTTTTCGTTAGAGCCACCAAATAAACTACTCATTAGGATATAGTATAATTATAATCAAAATCTAATGCCACTATCTTACAATTTATTGTTCAATTTTTTATTCAGATGATTTAGGAGTGAAAGTCCATATTAAATACCCTCCGACAATTATAACAGAGCATACTAGTAAAGCCATACACACAATAAATATAATTACCCATGTACTTAATGATTGTGATGATGTAACACATTTATTATTTTCACATTTTAAATCAGAAGATTTGCAATCAGAATTTATTTGACAGGTAGTTGGTGGTTCATCAAAGTGTTCGCAAGTAAACAAGTTAGTCGATAACATTAAAACGACAAATATTATCATACAAATTATTAAGATAAATATCATGGCAAAAAGAGAGGGACTTATATAATAATTATCATCAAAAAGTTGCGCTTGATTTATTTCAGATGACATGTATATTTATAACTAATATATTAGTTTAACCAAGATTTCATAATATTAATTTCGTTTTGTTGTGTTTTTAATATTAAGTCAGCTAGCTGACGTATATTGTTATTTTTTGTTTTTTTCTTAATTTCAGTTGCCATTAATAACGCCATATCATGATGCTCTATCATGCTTTTAAGAAATTCATTATCATCAATTAAAATTTGACGACGAATCAAAATAATAAGTACAATACCTATTAACAATGAAATTAAGATCATAGGAATATTTTTCATAATAATTCCATCGATTAAGATCATTGTAATACCCATGAGTAGAGCCATATAAATTTTATTCAAGTGATTGTATATACCATTGTATCCTGTCAACATCACATTACTTAAAATAATGTAAGTGAATAAGACCATTAATAGAGCCATTAAATATTGGTTGTTCATTCTTATAATAAGAAGTTATATAATTCTTTTATATCCTAAAAAAATACTTAAACATATACCACTATTACACTTTAATGGTTGTCTGGAAAAAAGCGAAAGGATATAGTAAATATGAAATGTCTGATGAAGGAGAGACTAGAAGTGATAAAACGAAAAATATACTTGTAAAGAATATAGAAGGTGGTTACTATAAAGTGACATTAACCGATGATAATGGAAAACGTTGTCCTCGATTAGTATATCGTTTAATTGCATTGGCTCATATTCCAAATACAGATGAAACAAAAAAGACTGTTGATCATATTAATGCTAATAAGTTGGATGATAGTGTTAAAAATTTAAGATGGGTGATTAAAAGTGTGAACAATAGAAACCCAAATAATCATAAGAAAGAAAGAAATGATAAAATTATTCAAAAGGATCAATTTGGTAAGAAAGTTAAAACATGGAAAAATATGAAAGAAATAGAGGATTCTAAAGAATTTACTTATGATGGTGTTCGTAGATGTTGTAATAAAATATTAGAAACTTATAAAAAATATGTATGGGAATGGGATGATCCATCAAGACATATTGTAAAAGAAGAAATTGATATAGATGACGATGAATATATGGAAATTAAAAATGTGCGAGATTGTGAATTTCCAAATTATAAAATGTCGAAAGATGCTAAATATGTTGTTAATGTAATAAGCAAAAAAGCAGTTAGGAAATTTGTTGATGATGTTGGTTATTATGCATGTGAAATATATGATAGCAAACATGAAAAACATAAATTGTTATGGCACAGATTATATTATTGTTTAGTGAATGACGTTCCGTATACTGATAAATTAGTTGTTAATCACATAGATAAAAATAGATTAAATGATCATATTGACAATTTAGAATTGATTACACAGAAAGAAAATACACAGAAGGCTGTCGGAAAAAAAGTAAACCAAATTGATATGAAGACAAAAAAAATTATAAAATCTTTTAATTCACTTGGTGATGCATCACGAGCAGTAAATAAAAATGGCACTTCGTGCATCAGTAAAGTATGTAATGGTAAACAAAAATATGCATATGGATATAAATGGACATGGAATACAGATTAAATATTATTTAAAAGTGGAATAAATTATTTATATATTTAAAATATATAAATAATAATTCGATAATATTATAATGAACATATATGATGAAATATATAAAAATTAAAATTATTTCTAAATGAATACATTGATTAAAAAATTAATGTAGTTAAATACTAATATTTTGTCATAATTGGTATTAATGTTGATTCAATCAAATTTGATAAATATTATTTTTGAGTTTATATTCACTCGAACAGTGAATATAAAAAATTGAAATTTAATTGGATTGCTTTCGTAATTATATCATATGGGGGTATATATAAAATTTTTATGTCTACAAATCCACGGGAGGAACAAAAGAAAACTATTACTGCAGGGGGGCAAAACAAGAAACATGTATCAATCGCCACATTGGGACATATTGACGCGGGCAAATCGACAACAACCGGCCACTTGCTGTTTAAATTAGGTGGTATCGATGAACGAACAATGCAAAAATTAAGTGAGGAAGCAGAAATTATGGGAAAGGGTTCTTTTAAGTATGCCTTCTTTTGTGATAAACAAAAAGAGGAGCGCGAACGTGGTATTACAATTACAATCGCTACCAAAGAATTCTTTACCAATAACTTCCATTATACAATAGTTGATTGTCCCGGTCATCAAAGTTACATCAAGAATATGATTTCCGGGGCTTCCCAAGTAGATGTTGCAATGTTAATGGTCCCGGCTGATGGTGGTTTTACGACTGCAATTGCGAAAGCAAATCATAAGGCAGCACAAGTCCAGGGACAGACGCGACAGCATGCTAACCTCGCTTTGCTATTAGGTATTAAACAATTAATAGTTTGCGTTAATAAAATGGATTGTGAGACAGCAAAATATTCACAAGAACGATTTGAAGAAATTCGTGATGAAATGCGCAATATGTTGGTTCAAGTTGGTTGGAACAAAAAATTCGTAATGGAAAGTGTACCTATTTTACCAATTTCTGGTTTCCAGGGTGATAACTTAATCGATAAATCAGATAAAATGCCCTGGTGGAAAGGCACAGAAGTTAAAGCTGGTGACGAAACATGTACAGTTACAACAGTTTATGATGCATTAGATAATTATGTCAAAATACCAAAACGATCACCAGACTTACCACTCCGAATGCCTGTTTCTGGTATACATAAAATCAAGGGTGTTGGTGATGTTATCACTGGTCGTATTGAACAGGGCACTGTTTCGCCAGGCGCTGAAGTTATTTTTGTTCCTTCTTATTTCACCAATAAAAGTGCAGGTAAAGTATTTACTGTTGAAATGCATCACAAATCAGTTCCTCAAGCCGAAACTGGTGATAATGTAGGTTTGAATATTAAAGGTTTGACTAAAGAAACTATGCCGAAGTCTGGTGATATTATGATACTCAAAAATGATTCATCATTAAAAAAAGTAGCTAAATTTACTGCTCAGGTCCAAGTATTAGAGCATCCTAATGAGTTGCAAGTCGGATTTTGTCCAATTGGTTTTGTTCGAACGGCTCACGCTGCCTGTAAATTATCAAAAATTGTATGGAAAATGGGAAAAGATACTAACAATCAAAAAGTACAAGACCCAACTGGTTTGAAATCTAAAGATATGGCTGAAGTTATTTTTGAACCAACTATGCCATTTACAGTGGAAACATTTGCAAAATGTGAAGGTTTAGGTCGTATAGCTTTTATGGACAGTAATACAGTTATTATGTTGGGCAAGATAACAGATGTTGAATATGTTGATTAACTGGAAACATTTCGTATTTCTATTCGGAAATTAATATACTTTTTGAAAAAAGTATATTAATCGAGGAAAAAATTGAATTCAAATAGGTCTAAATCAAGTTATTTATTTATTTATAATAATATATAATGCTAGACTCCAAATATTTCACAACTATTTATTCAGAAGATTTCAATAATTACAAATACACAATAGTTCAACCAAAAGGAAATCCTATGATATTATTTTCAAAAGTTGATGGTACTCCAATAGCATCATTGCATATGAAACCAACTAACACTGATCATAAAGCAATAATTACAAAAAGAACTGATAAATCTCCAGATGTAGATTTTCAAGGAATTATGACAAAAGGTGATGAGGAATTTTCTTTTGTTATTAGTAATTTAACTAACCACCATATTTATTTTAATATTCTCAAAGAAGATCAAACAGCAGTAAATCGAGTTAATGATTTGGGTCCGTATGTATCATATGAAGTTGTAGCTGACATGAAAGATGATGGTGCACTGATTTTATCATATATTAAAAAATCACCAACTGATACAGAAACAAAAACAGAATATGTCACAGTCAAAAAAGCAGAAGAGAAAAATGAATATAAGGGAACATATTATTATATATCAGTTGTTCCAGAAAATAAACCAGAACAATGTGATCTATTCAAAGAAACTGTTTGGGCATGTGTTGATATGTTTAGTATGAGGAAACCTATCGAAATTCCAAAACCAATATTCCATCCTGCAAGTATAGCACCAAATCCTGATTGGTTTTCATCATTAGAGGACGGAGCTGAAACAAATGGAATACGAAATAGACATTTAATTCATCTTAATCAACCAATAGGAATTAATTCAATTGGTAGTTCTTTAAAACATCCATCATATGATCTGAGAGGATCACCTCCAAATCCTACACTTGTTACAAGTCCATGGCTTCAATCAAGTATTGAACCAGATTTAAATTTTGATACATTACGTGCATTACCACATACTGTCAATGAACTTCGAGCAATTAATAATCCAGGACTTTCGTACAATAATGTTTCACTTACTTCTAGCGCAATGTATTCTGCTCCAAATAATGATGATGTGCATATAAGTAACGAAAGATTGAATCAACTTATAAATAATGAGAAACGTGACATCAGTGGACCTCAAGGACTACAAGGACCACAAGGGCATCCAGGGCCTCAAGGGTGTCAAGGGCCTCAAGGGCCTATGGGTCCAAGTGGGAATGATTTAGAGGATACAGAAGAAGATGAGGAGGAAGGTGAAATATCAGGTGGGGAGGAATGCTTAGAATCATATAAGGATCTAATTAATGATCCAAATGAGATTGTTAGTATTAATACACCAAACATAACAGATAATATAGTTAGATATAAGAAGAGTGCTATATCAAAATCGAAATCAATCGAATTACCAAAAAAAGAGTCAGCCGAATTACCAAAAGATATTGTTGGTGGATCATTTATTGGAAAGGTAACTACAGGAAAAAAAATGGTTGTTAATTGGACTAACAGCACTGTTGATTTCAATTATGCTATTACAAGTGTCAAGTGTAAGATAGGCTTGTCAATTGAAGAAAAGTTACAATTTAATGCTGTTTTAAATTCAGTACAATTATTAGAACAAGCAAAAGCAATGTTTAATGATATTACTAAAAACGAATCTAAATCATTAATGGATTCAATTATGAAAATATATGAGTCCGAAATGTGTATTATTTGTTTGGAAAACAAAGAGTCTCAAAAATTGGACACAATATTTTATCAATGTGGACATCAATGTTGTCATTATGCATGTGGTAATACTTTAACAAGATGCCCATTATGTCAAAAATATATTACAAGTATGTTACGAGTTTAATTTATAAAAAAATGTAACAATTAAGATTATTCCTTTTTTGGTTCAGCTTTTTTCTCTTCCTTTGGATCAGCTGATTTAGCAATAACTTTGGGTTTTTCGGCAACAGCAATAATTTTTTTCTCAGCATTTAAACGGCATTTTTGGCGTTCTGCATTTTCAAAAATAGTTCGTACTTTGAACAATCCTTTCATTTTCTTATCAACTTCTTCAAATTTGCCTGATGCAATGGTTTGTAAAGTAATTTTGCCACGTTCAGATAATTTAACAAAAATTGCTGGATTTTTTGATTTTTCGTGTGCAAGAATTAATTTTGCTACACGTTGCATAAATGCATGATCACAACGTTTATATTCAAAAGTTCGTCCACGATCTTTTGGATCATCTTTTGTGTCAATAATTTTGCGATCTTCCAATGACAATAAACTATAAAGACCAACAGTTGAAATATCTTTACCTGCAATAATTTTTGTAACTAACGCTTCTGGCGATCCATTCTTTCGCGCACGAAAACTGTTACCAGCTCCCACAGCATATAGGAGCTCGACTGCTTTGCGTGCTTTAGTGTTCCAATCAATTTTAATTTCAGAAGCCATTTGTTTATTACAAATAATGTGTATAAGTAATGAAAATTAAAAGAAATAGCAATATATTAAAAAATTCAATTTTTTACAAAAAAAATTGATATTTTTAACAGTTTGAGCAATCTATGATATTTAACCATAATCACTAAACGTTTATAATATGAACATGAAATATATTGCATTGGCAATTATTGTTGCTTTGT